>PPYE01432545.1_pt1 | contig 52869 bp, 49 predicted proteins | sample 1559881 | NCBI WGS metagenome assembly PPYE01 (sample SAMN08240022, study PRJNA423297) | Human gut metagenome, whole genome shotgun sequencing project.
TTATGGAGCATTAGCTCAGTCGGTAGAGCACTTGACTTTTAATCAAGTTGTCCGGGGTTCGAATCCCCGATGCTTCACTAATTTATTTTGAAAGACTGAAATCCTTATGATTAATTGTTTAAGGATTTCAGTCTTTTTTTATGAAAAATAAAGATTTTACTCATAATACGGACAAATTTTCCTGATAAAATGGTTATTGTCAGGAGAATGATCAGGAGGTAAGCCGTATGGAAGAAATGCAGCAGACAGAAGAAGATTACTTTAAATTTATAAAGCCATATGAAGAAGCTATGGAAAACCTTTTAGTCCGTATCAAAAGTTTAAATGAGGATTACAGATTAAAATATAAGAATTATCCCATACATAATATACAGTCCAGAATTAAGACGGAAAAGAGTATCGAAGAGAAACTAAAACGTGAGAACAGGGATACATCTCTGGTCTGTGCTAAAAATTATCTGACTGATATAGCCGGGATAAGAATTATATGTTATTTTGAAGAAGATGTATATCGTGTGACAAAGCAGATAAAAAAGTATTCGGATATGATCTGTATAAAAGAAAAGGATTATATTCTAGAGCCAAAGAAAAACGGATATAGGAGCTTTCATCTGGTGATGGGGGTTCCTGTTTATCATACAGACGGTAAAGAGTATTATCCTGTAGAGATACAGATCAGAACGCTTACTATGGACTTATGGGCAAGTATGGAGCATCGGATTATCTATAAGGGGGAACAGATACAGGAAGAACATTCAAAAGAGATTTTCCTGGAATTTGCCAAAATACTTCGAAAAAGTGAGTCCGAACTTTACAGACTCATAAATCATGAAGGACAGGAGCGATGAACGTTCCTGTCCTGAAAAATTAACAAAAAAGAAACCAGAATCAATGAGGGGGGAAGGTTGATTCTGGTCTCTTTTTTAATATAAAAATATTAAAAAGAAGGAGAGTCGGTTTTTATACCGACATATGAAAAAGAAAAAGATTTTTGAAAAAGTCTTATCGGCTTTTACAAGTAATAATATACAGGGTAAATGTGATGATTTTGTGATGAAATCGTAAAAGAAATATGAAGTTTGGAAACATTTTAGAAAAGAGCAAAAAGAGAAGAATACAGGAATGATAGAAGAATGGAATATAAAAAACGGGAAGAAAAGAGATAGAAGAACAGGCAAAACAGGCAGAAACGAAACAGGAGCAGAAATCAGAGGGGGATGATTTCTGCTCCTGTTTGTTATCATAAAAAAGAAGGAGTATACTGATAATCGCTATCAGTATATGAAAAGAAAAAGATTTTGAAAAAGTCTTATTGGCTTTTACAAGTAATAATATACAGGGTAAATAAAGATAAATTATGACTAAACACTAAAAGAAAAATGAAAATAGCCCTGAATAGCTTTATTCTTTTTTTAGAAATATTACTTGTCGGCTTTATAAGGCGGATCAGCAGGATAACTGCCGGCAGCTTTCTGCATGCCTCTTTGAATGGCATCTCTGGAGTTTTTCCAGTCAGCATCTTTATTTTTATAGTCGAATTTATCACAGAACCATTCCAGATCATCAGAAACGCGTTGGAGGTTATCTGTCATCAGACGGAACAGTTCAGGATAAAAGGTATTTTTTTCTTTGTCTGACAGAACAATCTCTCCTGTTTCTACTAAGTCACCGAAGTGGGGAAGGCAGAATCCCTTACTGCTTTTAAATAATTCACGAAACTCAGGGTTTTTCCTGTACAGTTCAAAGAAGGTATCCAGATATCTGTTGTAGGTGTTTTTATAGTAATCGCAGATAAAACAGCTGGAAGTCTGCTCTTTTACCCATTGTCCGATACTGGTCTTTGGGGAAGATTCATCAAGCTTTACTTTTTTGAAATGACCAAGCATGGATGCTTTTCCAGGAGAGAACATTTTTAACTGCTGTTTCAGCTCCTCGTTTTTCTTTTTAAAATGAGTGTTGAGAATCAAACCTGTCCCCAGGCGGTTTCCATAATCGAAAATTTTTTTGTAGTGGACTCTGCAGAACCCCATTTTGTCTGTCTCAGCCCGGATGTCATCTTCCATATAGGAAGCACCGGAACCCAGAGTAAAATCCAGGGCATGCTGTTCCAGACTGCGTTCAATATAGCAAAAAGGGCATTCATCATCTGCCCGGAAAGCATCCATTAAAGGGATGGTATATATTTTTTCCTTCATTTTCATTTCCTCACTTTACTGCTTTTCTTTAGATTAACACAAATAGAAGGTGAAAAGAAGCAGTTTGTTGATAATACAGATAAAAAAGTGGAAAAGTTTCTATAGTGTGGATAAATAAGAGAAAAAGAATTGAAATTGTTGATAAGAAATGTTTGCAGGTTTCCTGTTAGTCTGATAGACTAGTAATTATGAACGAAATAAACAGAGAAAGTTATGGGAAAAACAATGAAGAGAAAGATTGAATTACTGGAGGGACCGATTGTCAGTACACTGGCGCGGCTGGCGTTTCCTGTTATGGGAACTTCTCTGATACAGATGGGATATAACCTTGTGGATATGATATGGATCGGGCGTCTGGGAAGCGGTGCAGTGGCTGCAGTAGGTGCAGCGGGAATGTTTATGTGGCTTGCCAATGGATTTACCACAATTCCCCGTATTGGGGGACAGGTGAATATTGGTCAGAGCCTGGGTGCAGACAGACCAGAGGCTGCTGCAGAGTATGCCAGAGGGGCATTGAGAATGGGAGCTTTTCTGGGAATCCTTTACGGGATCATCAGTGTAGTGTTTCACAGGCAGCTGATTGATTTTTTTATGCTGAACAGTCCCGAAGTTATAAGAGATGCAAGAATTTATCTTTTGATTACCTGCGGTCTGATTGTGTTCTCTTTTCTTGACCAGGTGCTGGGAGGTATTCTGGCGGCAATGGGAAATACAGTGACTACTTTCCGTGTGACCACTATAGGTCTTGTACTGAATTTTATTCTGGATCCTGTTCTGATCTTTGGAATCGGACCGATACCAAGGATGGGGGTGGCAGGAGCAGCCTTGGCGACAGTATTTGCACAAATCATCGTATTTGTACTATACTTGATAAGTGTATGGCATGAACCGGTAATTTTCAGAAATCTTCACCTGATGAAGCGGACCAGAAGAAGCTATGTTAAGGATATTGCAGTCATTGGTTTTCCTCCGGCAATTCAGGATGCCTTGTTTTCCGCAATCTCTATGGTAATCGCCAGACTGATCGCTGGCTGGGGGGATGCGGCAGTTGCCGTGCAGAAGGTAGGAAGCCAGATTGAGTCCATTTCATGGATGACTGCAGGAGGTTTCTCAACAGCGGTAAATGCTTTTGTGGCTCAGAACTATGGAGCCGGCAAACCTGAGAGGATTAAGAAGGGTGTGCAGACAGCAGCAGGCATTATGGCGGCCTGGGGATTGTTTACCAGTTTTCTGCTTCTGGCGTTTCCGGAATTTTTCTTTCGGATTTTTATTACAGAGAAAGATGTTATTCCTATGGGAGTTGATTATCTCAGGATTATTGGTATCTCAGAAATATTTATGTGTCTGGAGGGAGCAGCGACAGGGGCTTTCCAGGGAATGGGAAAGACAGTGCCGCCTTCTGTAACTGGGGTTTTATTCAATACCCTGAGGATACCGGTGGCAATGTTATTGTCCTCCACAGTGTTGGAACTAAACGGTGTTTGGTGGACATTGACTCTTTCCTGTGTGCTGAAGGGAACTGTGCTTCCAGTATGGTTTATTATTGTATTTATGAAATATTATAAAAATGCCAGAAAAAGAACCGCAGAAATATAGAAAGAAACTGCAGCTAAGGAGATGCAGGGAGTTCTTGAGTAAGGAATACGGAGGAGAAATATGGCAAGAGATGAAGTATTGGTAATAATTGCGTGCATTATTATTTTATTTGGAATTTTTATGGCTGTAAAAGGGAAAACATCCATGATAAGAGAAAGATTTGGCAGTGGAGTTTCTCCGGAAAATGAAAGAAAATTTATGATAACCATCGGAGGAGCCATAGGTGTTATCGGGCTGGATCTTCTGGTATTGGGACTTCTGGCATTGTATCACCCCGTAGCGGAAGAAACCGTTCTGATCATTTTAGGAATCGGTGTTGCTTTGTTTGTTGCTGTGCTTCTGATAGGACAGAAATATTTCAGAAGATAAGAGGCCGGTGAGATGATAAATTGTTTATTTGTGGGTATGGGGGGATTCCTGGGAGCTGTATTCAGATATCTTATGGGAATGATTCCCGTGCCTGATAAATCAGGATTTCCGTGGATTACTCTCTCAGTCAATGTTATCGGAGCTTTTGTCATTGGTGTGATCGCAGCTGCGGCGGCAAAAAACGGCTGGGGAAATAATCATATGGTTTTGTTTTTAAAGACCGGAGTATGCGGAGGATTTACCACATTTTCTACCTTTGCTCTGGAGAGTTCTTCTCTTTTGGAAAAAGGGCAGACAGGAATGGCTGGGATTTATATGGTATGCAGTCTGGCTCTGTGTCTGCTGGCAGTATGGGCAGGTCAGAAAATAGCAGGTATCATGTAGGATAATGAAAATAAAACATAAAAGAGAACACAGGAGGATAAGAGATGAGTAAAGAATATAGGATTGAAACAAAATGTATCCAGTCAGGCTGGAAGCCAAAAAAAGGCGAACCGAGAATGATGCCGATTTATCAGAGTACGACTTTTAAGTATGATACAACAGATGAAATGGGAAGACTGTTTGATCTGAAGGATAATGGTTATTTCTATACCAGATGCCAGAATCCGACGAATGACCTGGTTGCGGAAAAGATTGCGGATCTGGAGGGAGGCGTTGCTGCTGTGCTGACTTCTTCCGGACAGGCTGCAAATTTTTATGCGGTGTTTAATATCTGTGAGGCAGGGGACCATGTGATCTGTGCATCTGCTATCTATGGAGGAACATTAAATGTTCTTGGTGTGACAGCAAAGAAAATGGGGATTGAGTGTACTTTCATCGATGTAGACGCACCCAGGGAGGAGCTGGAAAAAGCATTTAAAGAAAACACCAAAGCAGTGATCGCGGAGACTATCGCAAACCCCGCCCTGGTGGTACTGGATATTGAGAAAATGGCGGAGCTTGCCCACAGCCACGGAGTTCCTCTGATCGTGGACAATACTTTTGCAACACCTGTGAACTGTAATCCCTTTAAATGGGGAGCTGATATTGTGACCCATTCCACTACAAAGTATATGGACGGACATGCGGCTCAGGTAGGCGGCGCTATTGTGGACAGCGGAAATTTTGACTGGGAAGCACACGGGGATAAGTTCCCGGGACTGACACAGCCGGATGAGTCTTATCATGGCGTGGTATACACAAAACAGTTTGGAAAGGCTGCTTATATTACAAAGATCAATGCGCAGCTCATGAGAGATTTAGGATCTGTTCCCTCTCCTATGAACAGCTTTATTCTGAATCTTGGGCTGGAATCTCTGGTTCTGAGAGTGGAGAGACACTGCTACAATGCACAGAAAGTTGCTGAATTTTTAAATGAGCATCCTTTAGTGGGAAAAGTAAACTATCCGGGACTGCCTGGAGATAAATACTATGAACTGGCACAAAAGTATATGCCGAAGGGAACCTGCGGAGTTATTTCCTTTGAGCTGAAGGCGGGAAGAGAAGCTGCAGTAAAATTTATGGACAGCCTGAAACTGGCTTCTATCGTAACTCATGTGGCTGATGCCAAGACCAGTGTGCTGCATCCGGCAAGCCATACCCATCGTCAGTTAAATGACGAACAGCTGGTGGCAGCAGGGGTATCCCCGGGTATGATCCGGCTTTCTGTGGGAATAGAGCATGTAGATGATATTATTGAGGATCTGGCGCAGGCACTGGAAGCCAGCAAACAGATTTGAAGTAGAAGAAAAACTGTTTGATCACTGACAAATGGAATGGAAATCAGAATGAAAACATACCAGATTACAGAATTCAGCCACGAGATGTTTCGTCTCCAGGCAAAGAAAGGCGGGACTTATATAGATGCTACCATGGGAAACGGGTACGATACGCTGTTTCTCTGTGATATGGCAGGAGAGACAGGAAAGGTGATCGCCTTTGATATCCAGGAACAGGCGCTTGAGGCAACAAAAGCACGTCTGGAGAAAAATCATATGCAGGAAAAGGCAGAACTGGTCCTGGACAGCCATGTGAATATGGGAAAATATGCTGAGAAAGACAGCATAGACGGAATATATTTTAATTTTGGTTATCTGCCGGGCGGGGACCATACTTTTGCCACAAAAGCCAGTACCAGTGTTGAGGCAGTGCGGCAGGGGCTGAAACTTTTGAAAAGAGGAGGAGTCATGGCGCTGTGTATTTACAGCGGCGGCGATACAGGATTTGAGGAGAAGGACACAATCCTGGAGTTTTTAAAGGGACTGGATGAAAAAAAGTATCTGGTGATCCTCAGTTCTTATTTCAACAGAAAAAATAATCCGCCCATACCTGCATTTATTGTAAAAAGATAAGTTCAATAAGATCATATTTATCAGAGAACTGCCGCTGTACGGAATATACTGTACAGCGGCAGTTCTCTGCAGATCAGTATAAAAATATTCATAATTATTTCAGAAGTCTTTTTCACGCTCTATTGACGAAAAAGAAAGAAAGGAATAAGATAAGCATGCAGAGTCTAATGGGAGGAATCAGACGTTGAAAAATAATAAATATGAAATAGATATGTGTAATGGATCAATTATGGATAAATTGATCTCTTTTTCGCTTCCGCTGATGCTTTCAAGTATCCTGCAGCTTATGTTTAATGCTGTGGATATTGTGGTAGTGGGCAGATTCAGCGGCAGTCAGGCGCTTGCGGCAGTAGGATCCACTACTGCACTGATCAATATTTTTACGAATCTTTTTATTGGTATCTCTCTGGGAGCCAATGTTCTGGCAGCCAGATATTATGCGGCAGAGAGTGATAAAGAAATGTCAGAAGCAGTGCACACGGCGATAGCACTTGCGCTGGTCAGCGGGATTATCATGGCGTTTGTAGGAGTTGGAACCTCCAGAGCAGTGCTTGAACTGATGGCAACTCCGGCGGATGTAATCGATCAGTCTGCGGTTTATATGAGAATTTATTTCATCGGAATGCCCTTTTTTATGCTTTACAACTATGGTGCCGCAATTTTGAGAGCTGTAGGAGATACAAAACGGCCGCTGATTTTCCTTGCTGCTGCGGGAATGGTCAATGTGGTACTGGATCTTCTTCTGGTCATCGTGATTCCTCTGGGTGTTGCCGGCGTGGCAGTCGGGACAGTGGCATCTCAGATGATTTCATGTATTCTTATACTCCGGTGCCTTTATAAGACAGAGGGAAGCTATCAGCTTCGATTTTCAAAACTAAAGATTAAAGCTGTTTATCTGAAGCGTATCTTTCAGGTAGGAATACCTGCCGGAATTCAGAGTACAGTGATTAATTTTTCAAATGCCCTGCTCCAGTCTTCCGTGAATTCCTTTGGTTCCACGGCAATGGCGGGATATACGGCGGCAAACAATATCCTGGGATTTTTATATGTGGCAGTGAATGCTGTTACGCAGGCATGTATGAGTTTTACCAGCCAGAATTACAGTGTGGGGAAGACAAAGCGTATGGACAGGGTCCTTGCGGACTGTATGATTCTGTCGTCAGGTGCGGCAGTTTTGCTGGGTGTAGGAGCTTATGTGTTTGGTTCACAGATTTTGAGAATTTATACAGCGGATGCGGATGTGATTCAGTGTGGGCTTGAGATTCTTTCAATCACTACAGTTCCTTATTTTCTGTGCGGCATTATGGATTTGATACCTGGCGCTTTAAGGGGTATGGGACATTCTGCAGTACCGATGGTATTATCTGTGATTGGTACAGTAGGTACCAGAATTTTATGGATTTATGGTTTCTTTCCGCAAAACAGATCTCTGCATTTTCTGTTTATTTCCTATCCCGCATCCTGGATCATCACCATTCTTATGCAGGCAGTGTGTTTCTATTTTGTAAGGAAACATTGCAGGAGACAGTTGACAGGAAAAGAATAGGACAGGGGGAAAAAGACATATACTATCAGTAAAAAGCCCGGGTTTTGAAAGATTTATGAAAAGAGAAGATGAATCCATTGGTTTTATACTGATTTTGTTCCTGATACTTCCCTGGCTGCTGACTGTGATCATTCAGGGGCGTCAGGCATGTCCTGTGGAGAGAGAAATTTCCATAGAAGAATACATACCGGCTGTAACAGCATCTCAGATTTCCTGGGATTACGATAAGGAAGCGATTAAGGCGCAGACGGTTCTTGTAAGAAATTCACTGTATATATCGCAGGAAAAGGGAGAAGAGCAGGAACTGATATCTCAGGCTTCTGACTTTTTGAAGAGAAAAAAGATGAGCGCGCAGGATCTGGTCAGATTCCAGGAATTTCAAAAGGCGGCAGAGGAGACAAAAGGGGAATTGCTTACTCTGGATGGTGAGATCAAAGAAATTCCCTACCATGCTTTAAGCCAGGGAAAGACCAGGGATGGAAAGGAAATCCTGGGAGATGCCTTTTCTTATCTGCCCTCTGTAGATACGTCAAAGGATATTGACAGCCCTCTGTATGTGGAGGGCTGTTATTTTACTTTGGAGGAACTGACAGAGAAACTCAGAAAGGAGTATACAGGATTTTCCATGGATGAGGGAAAAACAGCAGAGGTAAAAGAGGTAGATTCTGTGGGATATGTGATGGAGATACAGATAGGGACACAGGTTTTTCAAGGAGAAAAGATAAAAGAACTCCTTGAGCTTCCTTCTTCCTGCTTTACAGTACAGGAACTGGAAGGACAGATCAGGTTTCTGTGCAGAGGCATCGGACATGGAATGGGAATGAGCCAGTATACAGCACAGAAGCTGGCCCTGGAAGGAAAAAATTACAGGGATATCCTGAAATACTTCTTTCCCGATCTGGAAATTGTGGATAACTCATGAGAAAGGCGATGTTTTTGTGTATAAGTTTTCATATTCTGGCAATCCTATAGTTGAAAACAAGAAGGGGCGGATTGCTCCACTATAGGTAGAGGTGAAGAATATGAGTAGAAAAGGTAAATTGCGTGTAGCACTTGGAAGTTTGTTGACTCTGGTTCTGATTGTAACATGTGCAGCTGTATATCAGTCCGGGAGTAAGATCACGCCGAATGAGAAAGAGTTTGTTAAGGAGAATGAAGAGGATTCTGTTGACCAGGCAATAAGGACAGAAGAAAGAGAAGAGGAAGAAGAAACACAGGATGCCAATACTTCCAGTGTGGAAGGAGAAAAAGAAGTAGAGACAGAGGTGCAGGAAGACACTTCTGACAGTGAAGGTACTCAGGAGGCGGATACGGAAACGTCAGATGCGGCAGGAAACACAGTCCAGGATGCCGCAGCAGAGCAGCAGGATACACAGGAGACAGTCAATACAGAGGCAGCCATGGCGCCTGATATGAATTTTACGGAAAGTTCCCTGATGGAGTGGCCGGTAAACGGACAGGTGATCATTGACTACAACATGGAACATACCGTATATTTTCCTACTTTGAATGTATATAAACTGAATCCTGCTATTGTGATCTCTTCAGAAGCAGGAGCTCCGGTGGCAGCAGTGGCAAACGGAAAGATTGTGTCCATTGTGGAAAATGAAGAGACAGGAACAACAGTGACCGTAGATATGGGAAATGGATACCAGGCAGTTTACGGACAGTTAAAAGATGTGCCTTTTGCAGCAGAACAGTATGTGACAGCAGGCAGTGTTCTTGGATATGTAAATGAACCTACGAAATATTACAATAAAGAAGGGGCAAATCTTTATTTTGCTCTTCAGAAAGACGGAAGTCCATTAGATCCGCTGCAGTATCTGCCGTAAAGGGCTGCAGAGTACAGGGAAAAGAAAACATTCACAAGTCCAGACTGTAAGAGTATAATAAAGTATGCGGAAACAGAAAATCCGCAGCCGATTAGCTCTTACAGTTTTTCTTTTGGAAGGCAGGCGTTTCTGTTCTGCCTTTCTCATGGGTAAGGTACTTTTGGAATCGGCAGCTTGATATAAAGGGCGTCCTGTCTTGCCTTTATGCAGATGAGGCGTCCATTACATAGACAGTCATTATCATAAAGGAAGAAAAAACATATGAATTATACATATATAGTAAAATGCAGTGACGGAACTTATTATACAGGCTGGACAAACAATCTGGAGAAACGCATTGCCTGTCATAATGCAGGAAAAGGAGCAAAATACACCAAGGCAAGGCTGCCGGTGGAACTTGCCTATTATGAGGCATTTGAATCGAAACAGGAGGCTATGAAAAGAGAGTGGGAGATCAAACAGATGACAAGGCGGGAGAAGATGGGGTTGATTGGGTAATTTGTCAAATATATATCGTTCGAAATAATAGAGGGATCAGTGTAAAATTTTTAAATGTTTCCAGTTATTGGAAATATCATGATTTTTAGAAAAAGTATAGGTCATCAAAGCATTTTCCTGTTTTTCCACTTCTAGTATATATTCTATTGTAATAATCCGTAATTTACGATCAAAATTATACAAAGCATAATTTCTTTTAAAGTTGTATCTGGAAGATAAGTTTCATAAGTTGAACCTGTCTGTAAAAATATTTTTTATATCCATTGATTAAATTATAAAAATTTACATTTCTAAAAGTTTATTTTGCCTATTTTTATAGTAATCCCACGGCTTTTAAGTATGCTGATTTGTATACGGGTATCTCTAAAAATTTTTTCATTCACGGTATTCTCCATTAAATTTTATCATTAAATATTTTTATTATAATTCAAATAGAAAAAATTACAAAGGAAATGAACCACATATAAAAAATAGACACCTGGGTAAAAAAAGGTTACTGTAGCGGATCAATTCCTGACTTTATAATAAAACCATAAATTATGGAGCTCAGGGAGGAAAAAATATGGAGTATAAACTTTCTGATACAGAATTTTATCTGGAAAATCCAGAAGAATTTAATTATTTATATATGCCGCTGGTAAATGAATGTATTATGGATTGTATCACGCCGGACGGTCATGGGGACAGCAAGATATCTAATGACTGTTTTCTTCTGGAACCTGTGAGTGTGGAGAATCTTCACAGCAGCATGGTTTCCCGAATTTTCTGGTGTATTCTGGAAGAAAAAGGGGCATGGTCTGCTACAGGATATTCTGCTGCACAGCTGGGCAGGGGAAAAGAAGAAAAGAGCAGGATCACAGCAGGACCCTACTGGCAGAAAACAGAGAGAGAAAACAGAGAAACAGGAATCGGAGCAACGGTTCTTTCTTTTTGTCCGGCAGCAGAGGAACGTGCAGAAATCATGGTGGTAACTCTGGAAAACAGGGGAGATGAGGTTCTGGAACTTATTCCTGTGGCGGCAGTGCCTATCTATGGCAGAGGAGCGGACCATCTCAGGGATCACAGGCATGTGACCTCTCTCTTGAACAGAATTGAAGTAAAGGAAGACGGGGTTGTTGTCACTCCTTCCATGGCTTTTGATGAGAGAGGACATCATAAAAATAAGATATCCTACGGTGTCTTTGCAAGGGATGAATATGGAGAAAAGCCGGAAGGTGCAATTCCTTTTGTGGAAGATTTTATTGGTGAAGGAGGGACATTGATTCAGCCAAAGGGCCTGACAGATGGAAAAAGAAATCTGAAAAAAGCAGGATATCAGTGTGAAGGATATGAAGCAGCAGGAGTTCTCTGGTTCCGAAAGATTTCTTTGGTTCCGGGAGAAAAGCACAGCTATATTATTGTTTTAAGCTATATGGAAGAAGGTCTTTCCTACCTGGATATTATAAAAACTAGGAAAGCATTTGATAAAATGAAGGATTTTTGGAAGTCCCAGAGACTGATCACCTGTAATTCTTCAGGTAAAGAGTATGACAGCTGGATCAGTCTTCAGCCTCATTTAAGGAGGATTTACGGATGTTCCTTCCTGCCTTATCACGACTATGGAAGAGGCGGCAGAGGGTGGAGAGATTTATGGCAGGACTGTCTGTCTCTGATTCTGATGGATCCGGACTCTGTAAGGGAAGATTTAGGAAACTTCTTTGCAGGTGTCAGAGTGGATGGAACCAATGCAACCATCATTGGAAGTAAGCCGGGAGAATTTATTGCAGACAGAAATTCCATTGTGAGAGTCTGGTCAGATCATGCTTACTGGTGTTTCAGGACTGTGGAGCTTTACCTGGAACAGACAGGAGATTATGATTTCCTCTTGGAAGAAAAGCCTTATTTCAGAGACCGGATTTTATCCAGGGGAGAGGTATTGGAAGAAAATACGACAGAGACGGAAAGAAATACACTGAAAACGGCACAGGGACAGGAATATTTCGGAACAGTTATAGAACATTTGATGCTTCAGAACCTGGCACAGTTTTATGAGGTAGGAGAGCATAATCATATGCTGCTGCGGGGAGCTGACTGGAACGACGCACTGGATATGGCTTCCCGGCGGGGCGAAACTGTGGCATTTACAGCAGCATACAGCGGAAATTTTAAAGAAATGGCAGAATTGTTCCTGGTTCTGTATGAACGGGGGATTCACAGTCTGAAGATATTTAAAGAACTGAAAATGCTTCTTTGTGACGATGAGAGCATATATGAGGATCAGGAAGAGAAAAGGAGGATTCTTCGGAAATACTGTGAAATCTGCCAGCCGGAGATATCAGGAGAAAAGGTGGAAATAGACACCAGGGAACTGGCATCTATTTTCACAAAAATGGGCGAGTGGATCAGCAGCCACATCAGGAGAACAGAGCTGACAGGAGATCAGAAAGGAGAAGTCTGGTTTAACGGATATTATGATGACCTGGGAAGACAGGTTGAGGGCGTGAGAAAGGAGCAGGTGAGGATGATGCTCACCAGCCAGGTATTTACCATTCTGTCAGGAACAGCAACAGATGAACAGGTAGAGAAAATCACAAAGTCGGCAGAAAAATATCTGTTTTGCAGGGAAGCGGGAGGATACCGGCTGAATACTGATTTCCGGGAGAATGACATGAGTCTGGGAAGAATGTTTGGATTTGCTTATGGACATAAGGAAAATGGAGCAGTTTTCTGTCATATGACGGTGATGTATGCCTATGCTCTGTACAGCAGAAATTTTGTAAAGGAAGGCTATCATGCCATCAAAGCTCTGGCAGACAAGAGCCTGGATTTTGAAACCAGCTGTATGTATCCGGGAATTCCGGAATATTTCAGCCCAAGGGGGAGAGGTATGTATCCCTCCTTACCGGTGCAGGAAGCTGGCTGATTCTTACAGTCCTGACTCAGATGTTTGGTGTGTCGGGGTACAGAGGAAATTTAAAATTTTCTCCGAAACTTCTGGATGAGCAGTTTGGAGAAGAGGGAATTGCAGAAGTGAAATGCCGGTTTGCAGGACGCAGGCTGAATATAAGCTATATCAATAAACTGCATAAGGATATTGGAGATTATGAAGTGGAAAGTATTTATGTAAATGGAAAAGAATATTGTTTTGAACATGGAAATCCTGTGATTGACCGGGCATATATTATGAAGATATTTAAAAGTATCTGTGGAATATCACCTTCCGAATACAGGAAGAATCAGGAAATTAATCAAAGAAAACACTAAAAGCTGAAAAATAAATTTAGTCAAGGAGATCCGACGGATGTATAAAAAATGTCCGGTGGTTCTCTTTTTTTAGAGAATTTTCCTCTATATAAAAATAAAAATGATAAAAAAATAACGAAATAAACAATAAAAAAGTAAAAAAAGTAAAAAAATATTGCATTTTGCACAAATATAGAGTATTATATATACTATAAAAATAAAATAAAATAAAAGGATTGCGCGAGAGAAAGGAGAAGAGCAAGACTTGGGTATCAGCAGAATGGCTGACAGCCTGTCTTGTTTTTTTTGTATAAGATTAGCAGCATTTTAGGTTAAAGAAAATTTTTCATAAAATGAAGTTGTTCTGTAAGATTTCTTTTCTCTGCCGGATAAAAAACAGGAGGAGAAAAATGAAAATATTTGCACACCGTGGGTTCAGCGGAGAATATCCGGAAAATACTATGCTGGCATTTAAAAAAGCTGCAGAAACGGGATGTGAAGGGATTGAACTGGATGTCCAGCTGACAAAAGATCTGGTACCAGTGATTATTCATGATGAAAGGATAGACAGGACCAGCAGCGGAAGAGGGCGGGTATGTGATTACACTTTTGATGAGCTGAGAAGCTTCAGTTTCGGGTACCCGGATAAATTCGGCGATAAGTTTTCTGATGAGAAAATTCCCTGCCTGGAAGAATATCTGGAGTGGCTGGCAGAGGAAGCCTCTCAAATCATTACAAATATTGAATTAAAAAACAGTGTTTATTACTACGGCGGAATGGAACAGATGGTCATTGATATGGTACGGAAATATAACTTACTGGAAAGAGTTATTATCTCATCTTTTAATAATGCATCTGTTCTGAAATGCAAAGAAATGGAAGCTTCTCTAAAAACGGGTTTTCTTTTGGAGGGAGCTATAGGAAATCCAGGGGTTTATACCAGGGAGTTTGGAGTGGATTATTATCATCCCAATATGGAGTTTCTTACAGAAGAACATGTGAAAAATTGTTCTGAAAACGGAATAGGAGTTAATGTCTGGACAGTAAATGAAAAAGACGAATTTCTGAAAATGAAGAAATGGGGAGTCAGCCTTGTTTTTACAAATTATCCGGACAGAGGAAAAAAGGCAGTAAGAGGAGTGTTATAAAAAGAAAGGGAGGAGAAATATATGAACCAAAGACACAAGATTTTCAAAACAATTGAGCCGTATTTATATCTGGTGCCGGCACTGGTATTTTTTGCTCTGTTTGTGTTCTGGCCATTTGGAAAAACACTCAGGCTCAGCTTTGCTATGACAACGCCTTTAGGAGAAGTAGCAAAGTATGTGGGAATTGACAATTACATACAGATTTTTTCCGATAAGGAATTTTTGAAGAGTCTTTTGATTTCTTTTGAGTTTGCTGCCATGATGGTAGTATTTTCCATGGTTATTGGCTTTGTTCTGGCAATTGTAAGCAATGAAAAGATTCGCGGAAAGAGTCTGTTCCGTACGGTCTACGCACTGCCTATGGCGATTTCAGCAGCAGCGGCATCGGTTGTGTTCATGTTTATCTTTCACAGTTCTCTGGGAATCCTGAATAAGACTTTGGGAACGACTATTGGCTGGCTGACAGATCCCAAATGGGCGCTTATTTCAGTTACAATTGTCAGTGTATGGATGAACATCGGAATGAATTATATTTATCTGACAGCAGCTTTGCAGGGGGTTCCCCAGGAATTATACGAAAGTGCGGCAATGGAAGGAGCCGGATTTTTTCAAAAACACAAAAATGTGACAATTCCCTGTATTTCCCCAACTTTGTTTTTCCTATTGATCATCAATGTAATTAACGCGCTCCAGGCTTACGCTCAGTTTAAAATGATGACACAGGGAGGACCTTCCAACAGTACTAATGTTATTGTATATGAAATATATCAGGAAGCATTTATTAACAGCCGGTTTGGTGTGGCATGTGCCGAATCTATTGTGTTGTTTGTAATATTAATCATTCTCACTGCTTTGCAGTTTAAGTTAGAAAAGAAGGTGACATACTAATGAAACACAGTAAAAAATATATCGCTGTAATGACATTTTTAAACATTGTATTTGCTGTTATTATCTTAATTCCGATCCTTTACTGTTTCAATGTTAGTATGATGGATATGAAGGAAATCTATTCCGGAAGTTTCTGGCCAAGTGGACTTAGTCTTGAAAATTACAAAAAGGCTCTGGAGCTGGCACCTTTTTTTACATTTATTAAAAACTCTCTGATTGTTTCTATTGCGACGACCGCAGGTCAGGTTATTACAGGGGCCCTAGCTGCTTATGCGTTTTCCATGATGAAATTCCGGGGGAAAAATATTCTGTTCATGATCATGCTGGCAACCATGATGATACCTAGCCAGGCGATCATCATAGCAAACTATCTGACGATTGCTCAGTGGGGTCTGAAAGATACTTATGCAGCACTCATCCTGCCTAATGTAGCGGCAGCATTTGCGGTATTTAATATGCGCCAGGCATTTCTTCAGCTTCCTATGGAAATAAAAGAAGCGGCGGATATAGATGGCTGTACAAATTTCAAGTTTTTTTATAAGGTGGCTCTGCCTCTTATAAAACCTTCCATCGGAGCACTGGGAATCTATGTATTCCTTCAGAGCTGGAACTATTATTTATGGCCTTTATTGGTAACAGATACTGTAAATATGAGGACGGTTCAGATTGGTCTTGGTATGCTCCAGGGAGCAGAATCAACAGACTTCCGTCCGGTTATGGCAGGATCCATGATTATTCTGCTTCCCTCCATCATTGCATTTATTGCAGGCCAGAAACAGCTGATCAGCGGATTGACGTCAGGTTCTGTAAAAGGATAAGAAATTTGTAAAAACAATAAAAATATTAAAGTAAAGGAGAGATACTATGAAGAAGTACAAAAAAATTTTAGCAGTTTTGCTGGGCAGTGCTATGGCAGTATCTATGGCAGCGTGCGGAGGATCTGGGGGAAGTTCAGACAGCTCTTCGGATGACAGCAGTTCCGGGGATAAGGTATCCATCACCTTCTGGCATGCAATGGGCGGTGTCAATGGGGAGGCCACTCAGAAATTGGTTGACGATTTTAATGCATCTCAGGATGAAATTGAAGTGCACGCGGAATATCAGGGAACTTATGATGATACGATCACAAAATTAAAAGCAGCTATGCAGTCCGGAAATATGCCGGATGTCTGCCAGATGTACGATGTGGGAACAAAGTTTATGGTGGACAGCGGCTATATTGTACCTGTTGAGGATATGTTTGAGACAACAGGATATGATAAGAGTACTGTTATGGATGTAATTACAAGTTATTATTCTGTAGAGGGCAAACAGTATTCCATGCCTTTTAATGTATCCACACCTATGTTGTATTATAACAAAGATGTATTTGAAAAAGCAGGACTGGACCCAGACACACCGCCTACTACATATGAGGAAGTAATGGAATATTCCAAACAGATTGTGGAGAGCGGCGCAGCGCCGGTGGGTTATTCCCAGGCTATCTATGGATGGTTCTTTGAACAGCAGCTTGCTGGGCTGGGAGCTTATTACGGAAATAATGAAAATGGACGTGCCGGGGATGTAACAGCGGTAGAGTTTGATCAGAACGGTGCCGGACTGAAGGTATTTCAGCTGTGGAAAGACCTGATGGATTCAGGGTATTGTGAAAACTATGGAACTACGACTGCAGATACGCAGACAGCTTTCTTCTCCGGACAGGTGGGTATGATCATCGAATCAACGGCAATCCTGAAAAATGCAATTGATTCCTCCAGCTTTGAAGTTGGAACCGGATATCTGCCGAAACTTGAGGAAAATCCGGACGGCGGGGTAATTATCGGCGGTGCTTCTCTCTGGATGATGGATACGCAGGATGATGTGAAGAAAGACGCTGCATGGAAATTTATTGAATATACTACAACACCAGAAGCTCAGGCGGCATGGTCTATGGAAACCGGATATTTTGCTATTAATCCGGCAGCATATGAAACAGAAGATATGAAAGCATATATTGAAGAGAATCCGAACTTTACCACAGCAATCGATCAGCTGCAGGAATCTCCGGTGAATAATTATACGGCAGGTGTTCTTTCGGGAGTTCAGACGGAATCCAGGCTGATTTTTAATGAGATAATTCCTGAACTGTACGATGGAAATATTACGCCGGAGGAGGGCGTTGCAAGCCTGGCAGACCAGGTAAATAAGGCGATTGAAAATTATAATGCTTCAGTAGGAAAATAAGCAGGAGACGTGATTTATGTTTGAAGGAGGACTGTTAGGCAAGATAAACAGTATTTCTTCCTATCTGGCAGATCTGAATATGATTTCCACTGCAGTGAGATTGATACTGGCTATGCTGCTCGGAGGAATTATAGGAATAGACAGAGGAATGAAAAGGCGGGTGGCAGGTGTGAAGACCCATACGATCGTATGTCTGGGGGCTACACTTGTAATGATGACAGGGCAGTATATATCTCTGTACATCAATCAATCCGGAACAGGAGATGCGGCAAGGCTTGGAGCGCAGGTAATAAGCGGCGTAGGATTTCTTGGAGTGGGAACGATTATAGTGACAGGACAAAGGCATGTTTCCGGTCTTACGACAGCCGCAAGCCTGTGGGCCAGTTCCTGTATAGGGCTGGCTGTGGGTATCGGATATTACAGCGGAGCAATTCTAACGACAGTGTGCATTCTTGTAGTTTTCCGGTATTTTAAGGCGATTGATATCTATGTAGAAAATCATTCCAATATATATGAAGTTTATATGGAATTTGAGTCAAATGAAAGCATGAGCAATGTAATCAAAAAACTAAGAGAAGAAGATATCCAGGTCAATAATATTATAGTCGTCAAGAAAAAAACAAAAAACCAAAATGTAGTGATACAGGCGTCTCTGGATGCCGGAAGATGGAGAACAAAAAAATCTATTTTCAGAATTATTGAAGAGCAGCAGGGAGTCGTTACTGTAGAGGAACTATAGAAAAAATGCAGGAGAAGAAATGTCGCGTATCAGCCATTTCTTCTCCTTTTGCAATGATCCATAGAATGGGAGAACGGTCCGGTCCTAAAGAACCTGTTTTAAATGATACCGGTCATCTACCAATAGAATATCCGCAAATTTTCCGGGGGTCAAAGATCCTACTTTATCGTATACGTGAATGCTTTTTGCCGGATTTCTGGTGGCTGCAAAAATAGCTGCGGATTCGGGGATTCCGAATTCCATGGCTTTTTTCATGCAGTCGAAAAGGTTTGTAGCGGAACCTGCCAGGGTTCCGTCAGAAAGCGCTGCAAAACGGTCTTTCATGATGACTTCCTGACCTCCAAGTTCATATCTGCCGTTTGGCATTCCGGTTGCCATCATGGAGTCGCTGATCAGGACAACTCTCTCTTCGCCGAACATTTTAAAAGTAGTGCGGACTGTGCTGGGATGTATGTGAAATCCATCGCAGATCAGTTCCACCATACAGCCGGGGGTATCACAGGCAGCGCCTACCACGCCGGGATCCCTGTGGGCAAAAGGAGGCATGGCATTATATAAATGGGTAACATGTCTTACGCCCATATCCATGGCTTTTTTTGCACAATCATAGTTCGCTGTGGTATGCCCGATGGAAATCTCCACTTCATCTTTTACTTCTTCAATAAACTCGTAAGCCCGGTCTACGTTAGGGGCAAGGGTAACCAGTTTGATCCTGTTTCCGGAAGCTTCATTGCACTTCCTGAAAAAAGAAGCATCGGGAACAGAGACATATTCACCTGCCTGGGCGCCCTTTTTCTTAATGTCAATAAGGGGACCTTCCATGTTAATCCCGATAATGCGGGCAAGATCGGGACTTTCCTGGATTTTATCCGGTGTTGAGAAGATCGTGATAAGCCTGTCTTTTGCCAGTGTCATGGAAGTGGGACAGTAAGAGGTAATGCCGTGTTCTTTTTCATATTTGAGAATTGTCTTTAATCCTTCCGGGTCTGCATCACAGAAATCATGTCCGAAGGCTCCATGGCTGTGTACATCCACAAGCCCCGGAATGACTTTTAATCCGGAGGCGTCAATGACAGTTTTGTCGCTGACTTCTTTTTCTGAAGAGACAAGAAATCCATTCTCTGTATAAAGATCCTTTTTTTGGAACGTACCGTCCTCCTGGAAAACCAAACCGTTTTTTATAATCATAATCTTCCTCCTTCATCCGCCTGGGCGGACACTGTATCAGTACCTGCCGGTACTTTATGGTCCGGCAGATCTGAAATTTTTCTCTGATACTGTATATTATAATTCTATCCTGTAATTATTGCAACGTATTGTGCAGGATGCGAAAGAACTTTCATGCGTTATGCAGCCTGATTGAAATATAAAAAGAAAAAAGAACAAAAATTGTGTAGAATGACAAAAGAAATGAAAGAAAATTCAAAAACTGAAAAAATATTGAAATAAATTTCATTGATGATATACTGAGCATAAAGAAAGGCGGAACGCAGAGAGGAGAGAAAGAGCACATGGACGAAAAACTAGAACAGCTGAAGGGACATTTGATCGTATCCTGCCAGGCTCTTCCACATGAACCGCTTCATTCTTCCTTTATCATGGGAAGAATGGCAAGAGCGGCAGCAGAGGGAGGAGCTCTGGGAATCCGTGCCAACACAAAGGAGGATATTGAGGAGATTAAGAAGAATGTGGATCTTCCCATTATCGGCATTGTGAAAAGGGATTACGATGACAGCGAAGTGTACATCACACCGACCATGAAAGAAATTGACGAACTTATGGAAGTAAAACCGGAAATCATCGCCATTGACGCAACTATTTCTTTAAGGCCGGGAAAGAAGACACTGGATGACTTTTATCATGACATCAGGGAGAAATATCCGGAACAGTTATTAATGGCAGACTGTTCTACAGTAGAAGAAGCGCTTCATGCAGACGAACTTGGATTTGACTTCATAGGCACAACTCTGGTAGGTTACACCGAACAGAGTAAAGGGGATAAGATTGAAAGCAATGACTTTGAGATCATACGTACAATTTTAAGTAAGGTGAAACACCGCGTGATCGCAGAGGGAAATATCAATACCCCCCAGAAGGCAAGGCGTGTGATAGAACTGGGCTGTTACAGCGTTGTGGTAGGTTCTATTATCACCCGTCCGCAGTTGATCACAAAGTCATTTACAGAGGAAATGGCGAAAATCGAGAAGTAAAGTCAAGGAGGATTTTTATTATGAGCAAATTAGAAAAGTACAGAGGTATTATCCCGGCATTTTATGCATGTTATGATGAAGAAGGAAATGTAAGCCCCGAAGGCGTTCGTGCTCTTACTCAGTATTTCATTGACAAAGGTGTAAAAGGAGTTTATGTAAACGGTTCTTCAGGAGAGTGTATCTATCAGGGAGTGGAAGAACGTAAGATCATTATTGAGAATGTAATGGCTGTGGCAAAAGGAAAGCTGACAGTTATCAATCATGTTGCATGCAATAATACAAGAGACAGCGTGGAGTTGGCAAAGCATTCTGAGAGCGTAGGCGTAGATGCTATTGCATCTATTCCCCCTATTTATTTCCGTCTTCCCGAATATTCCATCGCGGCATACTGGAACACCATCAGCGAAGCAGCGCCCAATACAGACTTTGTTATTTACAATATTCCTCAGCTGGCAGGAACAGCTCTTACTATGAGCCTGTTTGATGAAATGATGAAAAACCCAAGAGTAGTGGCTGTAAAGAACTCCTCCATGCCTACTCAGGATATTCAGATGTTCAAGGCAGCAGGAAAAGCAGCTAAGGGAGATTTTGTAGTATTTAACGGACCGGACGAACAGTTTGTGGCAGGACGTGCTATCGGAGCAGACGGAGGGATCGGCGGAACCTATGGTGTAATGCCGGGGCTGTTCCTGAAACTGAATGAGCTGATTGCTGCAGGAGACAGAGAAAAAGCAATGGAGATGCAGTATGATATCAATGAGATCATCTACAAAATGTGCTCCAGCCGCGCAAATATGTACGCAGTGGCAAAGGAAATTCTTCGTATCAATGAGAATCTGAATATCGGCGGAGTAAGAGAACCACTTGAAAACCTTCAGGAAGCAGACAAAGCTGTTGCGAAAGAAGCGGCGGCTATGGTAAAAGAAGCAGAGAAAAAATATCTCTAAAAAGTGCAGCAGTGAATCCGGTGCGTGCCGCAGATGCTGCAGCACCGGGTTTTTTACGCCCATTTTCAGAAAAATGACAAAGAGGGAGGTTCATTTATGCAGGGTTTTACAGTAATTGATTTAGTTATTTTGATTGTTTATCTTGCAGCAGTTTTATTTGCCGGTCTTCATTTTGCAAAGAAGGAAATGAAGGGAAAAGAATATTTTAAGGGAGACGGTACAGTTCCGTGGTGGGTAACTTCTGTTTCTATTTTTGCTACCTTGTTAAGCCCCATTTCTTTCCTGTCTCTGGCGGGAAATTCCTATGCAGGATCCTGGCTTCTGTGGTTCGCACAGCTGGGCATGCTGCTGGCGATCCCGGTGACGATCAAGTTCTTCCTGCCCATATACAGCAAGCTGGATATTGATACAGCTTATCATTATCTGGAGCTGCGTTTTAACAGCAAAGGACTGCGTATCCTGGGCGCGGTTATGTTCATCATATATCAGATCGGACGTATGTCTATTATTATGTACCTGCCGTGTATGGTGCTTTCTAACCTGATGGGAGTCAGTGTAAACGTACTGATCATCATCATGGGTGTTATTGCTATTATTTATTCTTATACAGGCGGTTTAAAATCCGTGCTTTGGACAGACTTTATTCAGGGTTCTGTATTACTGATCGGCGTGACTTTTGGTCTGATCTTCCTTCTTAGCCACATCGACGGCGGAATCGGAGCAATCTTCCATGAGTTTACATCCGGAGAAAAATTCCTGGCATCAAACCAGCCTATTTTTGACCCGAATATTCTGAAAGACAGTGTATTCCTTTTGATCGTAGGCGCAGGATTTAATACTATGGGATCTTATGTATCCAGCCAGGATATCGTACAGCGTTTTACAACAACTACAGATACCAAGAAACTGAACAAGATGATGCTGGCAAACGGTGCATTATCTATCTTTATTGCAACAGTATTTTATCTGATCGGAACAGGATTATATGTGTTCTACCAGGTGCAGGGAAATCCTCTTCCGCCTGCAGCGCAGCAGGATCAGATTTTTGCTTCCTGGATCGCTTTTGAGCTTCCGGTAGGTATAACGGGACTTCTCCTGGCTGCGATTTACGCAGCGGCACAGTCCACCCTTTCTACTGGACTGAATTCAGTATCATCCAGCTGGACCCTGGATATTCAGGAACGTCTGTCCAAGAAGCCGCTGAGCTTTGAGACACAGACTAAGATCGGACGCTGGGTATCTTTGATCGTAGGTATCTTCTCTATCGTGGTTGCCATGGTTCTGGCAAACGGCGGTGTGAAGTCTGCTTATGAGTGGTTTAACGGATTTATGGGACTGGTACTGGGAATCCTGATCGGAACCTTTATCCTGGGTGCGTTTACAAAGGTTGCGAATACCTTTGGCGCGGTTCTGGCGTTTATTGCAGCCTCAGGAGTTATGATTTACATAAAATACTTTATTCCGGCAGAGGCAGTATCTATCTGGTCATACTCCATTATTTCTATTGTGGTATCTCTGGTGGTAGGTATTCCTGCAAGTATTATCTGGAGAAAGGTAAAAGGGGACAGCTCAATCCCGGCTCCAAATACAACGATCTACAAAAATTAATCTATGCATCTGTGAATCAGCCTGGAGAGTTTCCCAGGCTGATTTGCGGCTATAAAATTTTATGTCAGAAGGAGGAAATATTATGGTATTCGGAAATATCAGAGATTTAGAAGACTACGGTTATCTGGAAGAAGAAGTTTTAAAGTGTTTTCAATATGCACAGGAGCATGATCTGCTGAATTATGAAAAGGGAAGCCACGAAATAGAGGGTGACAATCTCTTTGTAAATATAGTAGAATATGAGACAACAGCACCGGAAAACAGATTTTGGGAAGCACACCGGAAATATCTGGATCTTCATCTGATGTTAAAAGGACCGGAGCAGATTGACGTAAACTTTATTGACAACATGGAACAGAAAGAATTTGTTGAACAGGATGATTTCCTTCCGCTGGAAGGAGAACCGAACAGCCATGTGGTGCTTACAGAGGGAGATTTCCTCTTATGCTATCCAAAAGACGCCCACAGAACAGCTGTCCAGGTAAAAGAACCTGCGGCTATTAAGAAAGCTATTTTCAAGATCAAGATAAAATAAAACAGGATTTTCTGTGCAGCAAAGGAGCAGATGTATGAAACAATATATATGTATTGATATCGGAGGGACTTCCATTAAACATGGTATGATACAGGAAGACGGAAATTTTCTGACCACAGGGGAAGCTGCCACAGAGGCAATGGAAAAGGGTGGTCCGGGAATCCTGGAAAAGATACAGAACATAGCGGAAAACTATGTAAGTAATTATCACCCAGAGGGCATCTGTGTTTCCACTGCGGGAATGGTGGACTGTGAGAAAGGAAAAATTACTTATGCGGCACCGCTGATCCCTGATTACACTGGTACGGAAATCAAGAAGACTATGGAAAAACGTTTTTCTATTCCCTGCGAGGTGGAAAATGATGTGAACTGCGCAGGTCTTGCAGAATATTTTGCAGGAGCTTCCAAAGGAGCGAAGATCAGCGTGTGTCTGACTGTGGGAACAGGGATTGGAGGAGCCATTATCTTAGACGGAAAGGTATTCCATGGTTTTTCGGGAAGCGGCTGTGAGATAGGATATATGCACCTTCCGGGAGGAGAGTTCCAGGATTTGGGAGCCAGCAGTATTCTGGTAAAGAAAACAGCAGAGTATAAGAAAATCCCGGCAGAAAGCATTGATGGAAAATACGTTTTTGAAAATGCAAAAAAAGGCGATGAGGACTGTATCCGCGCCATTGAGGAAATGACAGACGTACTTGGCATGGGAATTGCAAATATCTGTTATGTTCTCAATCCTGAAGTAGTGGTACTGGGAGGCGGCATCATGGCGCAGAAAGAATATCTGGGAGAAAAGATCAGGAAAAGCCTGGAGAAATATCTGATTCCCTCTGTTGCGTCCCATACAAGGCTGGCGTTTGCTGAAAATCAGAATCAGGCGGGAATGCTGGGGGCATATTATCATTTCCGGACAAGACAGGAAATGAAGTAGCGTACAAAGATAAAAAGAACAAGGAGGCGGTTTTGATGGAAGAATATGAAAAAAATATTATTCCTCACATAGAGGCCATTTATGAGACATTTACTCCTTTGGAGAAGACAATTGCGGATTTTTTTATCCGGAATGAAGGACAGATGGATCTGTCAGCAAAAAGTGTGTCAAAGCAGCTGTATGTGTCAGAAGCGTCTCTGTCCCGGTTTGCAAAGAAATGTGGATATAAAGGATACCGGGAATTTCTGTTCTGCTATGGGCAGAGTGGGTCTTCGGCAAGTCATCCGCCTGCCAGTGACCAGATTAAAACAGTACTGAACAGCTACCAGGAGCTTTTGAATAAAAGTTATTCTCTGATGGATGAAGAACAAATAGAAAGAATTAAGAATATTCTTTCAGAGAAAAAAAGAATCTATGTCTATGGAAAGGGAAGTTCCGGGCTGGTAGGCATGGAGATGAAGATGAGATTTATGCGTATCGGTGTTAATATGGAGGCAATTACAGATGATCATATTATGAAGATGAATTCTGTGCTGCTGGATGAAGAGTGTGCTGTGATCGGCATTAGTGTCAGCGGAAAGACTATGGAGATCATAGAATCTCTAAAAGCAGCAAAAAGGTGCGGAGCTACTGTAATTCTTATGACTTCCCACATTGATAAAGGGTTTCGAAGTTTCTGCGATGAAGTTATGCTCTGTGCTGTGAAGGAAAATCTGGAACAGGGGAAGGCGATTTCTCCTCAGTTTCCAATATTGATCATGGTAGATATGATCTATTCCGGAATGCTCCGGTCAGATAAGTTCAGAAGAGAAACACTCCATGACTATACGCTGGAGGCACTGGACGAAAAAAGTGACAGAAAAGATACATAAAAAGAAAAGGGGGACTTCCGGTTGATTTATCCGGAAATCCCCCTTTTGGAGGAGTATCATATGTAATTAATAATTTTCTACTTTACGCTCAAAGTAAGCTCTTGGATGGGCACATACCGGACATACTTCAGGAGCTTCATCAGCTTCGTGAACGTAACCGCAGTTTCTGCATTTCCATCCTAATGGAGCATCACCCTTAAAGGTTTTGTCAGCTTTATAGCTTTCAAGAAGCTTGCGGTAGCGTCTTTCATGAGCTGCCTCAACTCTTGCAACACCTTCAAACTTAGCAGCCAGCTCAGGGAAGCCTTCTTCTCTGGCTTCTCTTGCCATGCGCGCATACATATCAGTCCATTCATAATTTTCGCCAAGTGCGGCATCTTCCAGGTTTGCGGCAACATCGTGGATTCCGTGGAATTCCTTAAACCACATTTTTGCATGTTCCTTTTCCTGGTCTGCTGTTTCCAGATAAAGTGCAGCAAGCTGTTCGTATCCGGCTTTTTTTGCAGCTGAAGCGTAGAATGTATATTTGTTCCTTGCCTGGGATTCACCTGCAAATGCATCCATCAGGTTTTTTTCTGTCTTTGTTCCAGCATACTTGCTCATAAAAATACCTCCGTTATTCTGTGGCGGAAGACAGGCTCTGCTGACTTCCTTGTGTCAAAAGGGCAGGCAGATTCTTACAGAATGCCTGTCCGGGAATACGATCCCGAACAGGCAGGTGAAAAATCTGTCGTATATTCATGACAACAGACGATTCATAAAGAGAGAAGTCTGTTGTACACGATACGATAATTGGAAACTGGAACAGCCTGTTTTCAATTATTGTATCAAAAGCGGTGATGCATTATATGTGCGACTGATTTTTAGCCAAAGTATCTCTTTAATAAACCTTCAAATGCTTTTCCGTGTCTTGCTTCATCTCTTGCCATTTCATGAACTGTGTCATGGATTGCATCCAGGTTTGCAGCTTTTGCACGTTTTGCAAGATCAAATTTACCTGCTGTAGCACCGTTTTCAGCTTCTACACGCATTTCCAGGTTTTTCTTTGTGCTGTCTGTTACAACTTCGCCTAATAATTCAGCAAATTTAGCAGCATGTTCTGCTTCTTCGTAAGCAGCTTTTTCCCAGTATAAACCGATTTCAGGATATCCTTCTCTGTGTGCAACTCTTGCCATTGCCAGATACATACCAACTTCTGAGCATTCGCCTTCAAAGTTCGCCCTTAAGTCAGCGATGATGTCTTCGCTTGCGCCCTGGGCAACGCCTACTACGTGTTCAGCAGCCCAGCTTCTTTCTCCAGACTGTTCGATAAATTTGGAAGCAGGAACACCGCATACAGGACATTTTTCCGGAGCAGCTTCACCTTCGTAAACATAACCGCATACACTACATACAAATTTTTTCATGATAATCATTCTCCTTTTCTTGATAAAATTTTTTGAGTATCAAATCTGGCAGTGCCAGGTTTTTACAAAATAATAATAGTAATTATTACTATTTTAATCTATCATACTTTTCTGTATCCGTCAAGCTTCTTTTTTAAAAGAATTTTTCCTTAAACAGTCTTTACAGATTCCGTAGAAAGTAGTCACATGGCTGATAATTTCACCGTCAAAATTTTCTGCTGCCATCTTTTCGATGTACTCTGTATCAGGGAGCTCGATATCTCTGATACACTGACATTGTGTGCAGATAAAGTGGCTGTGAGGTTTTGTATTGCAGTCGAATCTGTCAGGACCGCTGTCTGTGGATATTTTTGTAATTTCTCCCAGTTCTACAAGAAGGGAAAGATTCCGGTATACAGTACCCAGGCTGATATTGGGAAATTCTTCCCGGATTCCGGCATAAACCATATCTGCGGTGGGATGTTCATGGCAGCTATGGACAAAATCACGAATAGATTCCCGCTGCCTGCTGTATTTCATGGTAGCCATAGAACACTCCTTTCTATCTGCAGAAATAAGTCCTGCTGATTAATAATAGTAATTGTTACTGGTATTAAGATAACATTACTGGACTAGGTTAGTCAAGTATAATATAGAAAAAAATTAATTTTTTTTCTATATAATTCTGAAGTATGATATTATGGTACCAGGAACAGAGGATTTTCTCTTTCATTTATATTAAGAAAGAGCAGAGCTTCATGTTCCCGGAAAAGTAATTTAGAGGTTTATGAAAATGGCTAGTATTAAAGACGTGGCAAAGCTTGCAGGGGTAGGTCTTGGGACGGCGTCCAGGGCATTGTCAGGAAATGGCTATGTGGCGCCGGAGACAAGAAAGAAAATAGAAGAAGCAGCAAAAGAACTGGATTATACACCAAATGTACTGGCCCGGAATCTTCTGAAGAACAGAAGCGGGATCATAGGTGTGCTGATTCCGTCCCTGGATCACTACTTTTTTTCCGAGCTTGCACAGAGACTGGAATCAGATTTATATAAAAAAGGCTATAAGACCATGATATGCTGTACCAGAAATCAGGAGAACGGAGAGCAGGATTACCTGGATATGCTGGAAAACAATCTGGTAGACGGAATCATTACAGCAACGCATTCTTTTAATGATGAAGCTTATATTAAGAGCAAACGGGTGATCGTATCTTTTGACCGGGATTTTAAGGGGGAGATTCCTATGGTTAGTTCTGATCATGAAGCAGCAGGAAAGATGGCGGCAGAACACTTTATTAAGAGCGGGTGTAAAAAGGTGCTGAATATTTATGGAAGGGATACCGTAGGCGGACATATTTCCACAGGAAAAGCCCATCAGGTCCTGAAAAAGGAATTGAAAGAAAAGGGAGTTTTGGTGGAAGAAATCTGTACAGAGATGGGAATCTCTGATACAGAATATTATGAAAAAATAGCACGAAGCTGTCTGGAAGCGTACCCCGATGCGGACGGTGTATTCGGATCCGATTCTGTGTGCGTCCCTTTCTTATTCCAGGCGGCTGAGATGGGAATCGATGTACTGGACAAGATGAAAATCATTACCTATGATGCCACAGCTGTTACCAGGACTGTTTATCCTAAGATCAGCGGCGTAGGGCAGAAAATAGACGAGATATCCAGAACTCTCACAGATACATTGATAAAGAAAATAAACGGTGAAAAGACGGAAGAAAAGCAAGTGCTGGATGTGTTCTGGCAGGATGGAGAAACTTGTCTGTAGTGTAAGAAAAAATCAAGGAAAAAGGATTGACAAAAAAGAAAAAAATGTCTATATTGAAGATATGGAAAGGTTTCCACAGACAAAAACAATAGGAAATGTGTAATGATAAAATTTTCTATCAGGGAAGGGAGAATGCTTATGTCAATGGAAAAGCTGCGTGCAGCGTATTATGGTATCTATGGGGAGAACGGGATTACAGATTTCTTTTATGACCAGCTGGTGAATATCATTGCCACAGCAAAGAAGAAAAGAAGTGCTGCTTTAAAAAAGCAGGATAAGGAAGGAAATTCCTGGTATTTATCTGAGAAAATGGTAGGGATGATGCTGTATCTGGATAAATTCAGCGGAAACCTTGAAAATTTTGAGTCAAAAATAGATTATTTAAGTGATCTTGGAATTACTTATGTTCATTTCATGCCGCTTCTGCAGCCCAGAGAAGGTCAGAATGACGGCGGTTATGCTGTTGCAGATTACCTGAACGTAGATAAAAGGCTGGGAACAATGAAGCAGCTGGAACGTGTAGTTGCACAGCTGAAGAAAAGAGGTATCCGTACCTGTATTGATTTTGTACTGAACCATACAGCAAAGGAACACGAATGGGCAGAGAAATCCAAGAGGAATGAGCCGGGGTATGAAGATATGTACTACATGTTCGATAATTACGGGATTCCTTCCGAATATGAGAAAACTCTGACTGAAATTTTTCCTTCTGTGGCTCCAAAGAACTTTACTTATTATGAAGATATCCAGAAATTCGTTATGACAAGGTTCTACGAGTTTCAGTGGGACCTGAATTATAAAAATCCAAATGTATTTAATAAAATCGCAGAAGTGCTGCTGACTCTGGCAAATAAGGGGATTGATATTTTTCGTCTGGACGCGATTCCCTATATGTGGAAAGAATTAGGAACTTCCTCTATGAACCTTCCTCAGGTACACACACTTCTGAAAATGTATGAGATGATTATAGAAGAAGTCTGCCCGTCTGTCATCTTCCTGGGAGAGGCGATCGTGGAACCTCATGAGATCGTGAAATATTTCGGAACACCGGAAGAAAAGGAATGTCACATTATGTATAATGCCTCTCTGATGGTACTTTTATGGAATTCTCTTGCAACCAGGGATGTACGTCTGATGGAGAAATCTCTTGCTATTGACTACGGCACTCCGAAAGATGGAGTATGGATCAACTATGCGAGATGTCATGATGACATTGGATGGGGGTTTGAAAACCAGATCATCCGGGAACTTGGCATGGATCCGGAGGCACATAAGCAGTTTATGATTCAGTTTATGGAAGGAAAATATCCGGGAAGCTTTTCCAGAGGAGAGCTTTATGAGTTTAATCCGGAGACTCTGGATGCACGAAACAGTGGTACGATGGCTTCTATGTGCGGACTGGAAGAGGCAGTTTGTGAAAAAGACCGGTACAAGCTGGAGCTTTCTGTAAAAAGGATTCTTCTGCTGAACAGCGTCATCATTTCCTATACAGGCATTCCTCTGTTATACAGTGGAGATGAGCTGGGACAGTTAAACTGGTGGGAGTATAAAAATGATCCGGAAATTGCTCATGATTCCAGATGGCTGCACCGTCCGCCTATGGATTGGGACAAGGCAGAGCACAGAGATGACCAGGGTACTGTAGAGGGAATTATTTTCAACAGGATCAAGGAGATGATTTCCATAAGGAAGAGTCATGATGTGTTTGCGTCTACTCTGCATTCAATTCCTGTGGATACAGGGAATAAGGGAGTGTTCGCCTTTCATAAAGAAGATAAAATGCTGGTATTGGCTAATTTTACAGAAAAAGAGCAGGTTGTGGACTGCAATCGCGTGAACTGGTTCGGACTGCCCTGGGAAATGCATGATCTGATTCAGGGCAAGAGTGTAAGACTCTGGGAAAATATCGTATTGGGGCCATATGAATATTTGTGGTTAGTGTAAAAAAAATTAGAAGTTAAAAAGTTTCAGGAGGGTACCTGCAATGCATAGGGGAGAGGCATTGCAGGTGCCCTTTTTTATTACATAGGAAACTTCGTTCTCTATGTAATAAAAACGCTCCGCGCGGATCGCACTGCGGCGGATAGGAAGAGGTCGCTTATGCGACCCGCCGCAGGCGGAGAATCCTGCAAAGCAGGATTCTTTTGAGCACAAAGGGAAGGAGCTGTATTGGTCAGTCACTCAGATCAATATCCTTAAAATCCTCACTGGAAGCTGTTCCGCTGAAACGGTCCAGACAGATATTTCTGCAGTTTTCTCCATATAATGCCTCGGCAAAATCGCCAGTATTCTCTCCGCAAAAGGATACACTGCAGTCGCGGAGTGTGATATTTTCTGCGTTTTTCAGGAAAAACCCGGGACTCTTTCGGTCCAGAATTCCAGTGCCGATGCCGGGACGAAGATCGTACTGTCCTCGCTTCCATTTGGATTTGGCAGATAATTTTACCTGGATTTTTTCGAAGGTTACATTTTTCACCGGGTTTTGGGAAGCGCCGTGAATGAAAATTCCGTTTTCAGAATCACAGGAGATATTGAAAAAACGGATATTGGATACTTTTCCTGCATGAGTATCTTTGGTCCTGTCTGTAACGGAAATGGCGATAGGTTCCGCGCAGCCCCACCAGCATTCTGCAAAACGTCTTGTACTGATGAGGATATTCTGGAAAGATATATTCTCCACATTGCCTTCATCCCGGATCTGAATGGAAATGCCGCGGTTGGAATTGGAGATAATGCAATTCTGGACCAGAACGTTTTTAAAGTCTCCGGTTCCCTCAGTTCCGATCTTTATAGCTGCGGAAGTTGAAATCAGGGTGCAGTCGGAGATCAGCACACCGTCGGTAGGGCCATATTTCATATTTCCTATGGTAGATTTTAAGCAGATACAGTCGTCACCGCAGGTGATGTGGCAGCCCAGGATACGAACATTGGTAGAATGATCCGGGTCGATACCGTCGGAGTTTGCCACTTCCAGACTGTTTAAAATCCGTATATTCTGAATCAGCACATCATCGCAGCCTGCAGGATGCAGCGTCCAGAATGGAGCATTCTGCATAGTTACATCCTTAAAGGTAATATGATTACAGTGCTCTGTGTAGATCAGTGTGGGACGGGGATAGATTTCTCCGGTGATGTAATACCTGCTGACTCTTTTTACAAAGGCAAAGGCGTTTCCGTCAATAGTCCCGTCTCCTGTAATGCTGATGTGGTCTGCGTCTTTGGCATAAAGAAATACATAGGGCGGCTTGCGGACAACTTCTTTTTCTATCTTATTAATATCGTAGTCTTCGGCTTCTTCATTAGGGTTAAAGTAGGTATCCAGCTCTCTGTGTGCCTGGAGAAAGCTTCCCTTTTCCAGGTGAAGATCTACATTTTCCTTCAGGATAATAGAAGAGGCATAGAAGTGTTTACCCTCTTTCAGAACAACTCTTCCTCCGCCTGCTTTTGAGCAGGTGTCTATTGCTGCCTGGATTGCAGCAGCATCGTTTGTTTTCCCGTCGCCTTTGGCGCCAAAGTCTAATACATTATAACTCATAGATATGTTCCTCTCTGTATTATTTTACTGTATTTATTATAGCTTTCTGAAAACATCCAGAAAATGAAAAAAACGTACTTTTTCTTGAAAATATTTACTTTGCAGAGAAAAGAGAACTGGAATAAAGCAGAGAGACAGAGATGTGAAATAGTTTGATAATAAAAATATTCAAGAAAAAGTATTGATTTTTCTTAAAAATAGGTGTAGTATAATCGATAGCAATAAGTAGTATTAAAAACTACTTATAATAATTAAGAATACTTAATATAACTGAAACATATACTATATTCAAAGCAAATATAAGGAGTGATGAAAATGAAGTTCAAAATTAAAGATCCGGGAAGTGCGATTACTCATTTTATCGGCTGTATCATGGCAGTACTGGCGGCAGCGCCTTTACTTATAAAGGCAGCCCGGGAACCGGATAAGATTGATATAATAGCCATGGGAATTTTCATGCTGAGTATGATTTTATTATATGCGGCAAGCACTATTTATCACACAGTGGATTCCACAGAGAAGGTAAACAGAAGGCTGAGGAAAATGGATCATATGATGATCTTCATACTCATTGCGGGAAGCTATACCCCAGTGTGTCTGATCGTGCTTCAGAACATAACAGGATATGTGCTGTGCGCGGCGGTTTGGGCAGTGGCGCTGATCGGGATCATTGTCAAGGCGTGCTGGATCACATGTCCAAAATGGTTTTCTTCCGTGATCTATATCGGTATGGGATGGCTGTGTGTGTTTGCGTTCATTCCTATAATGAAGGCACTTTCTCCTGCAGGATTCGGCTGGCTTTTGGCAGGAGGAATTATTTACACCATCGGAGGAATTATTTATGCACTGAAGCTGCCTATTTTTAATTCACGACATAAAAATTTTGGTTCCCATGAGATCTTTCATCTGTTTGTCATGGGAGGAAGTATCTGTCACTTTATTGTGATGTATTTCTTTGTTATGCCCACGGGAATCTAAGAAATAAGAGCGGAGTTTTCCGCTTCAGAGTAAATTCTGGAGCGGAAAGCTCTTTTTTTCTGTAATGCCCAGTGGAAAAGTCAATTTTTCGTAGTAATAAGTCAGAAAAAGTGTTGAATTCGCAAGTATGTAAAGATATTCTTATATGAGACAAAAAAGCAGCGGGAACAGAGTTTTTGCTGCTGTTAAGACAGGAGGAAAAAAATGTTTCAATTATTACTTGCAGTGATTTATATGTCTTTTATCAGCCTTGGTCTGCCGGACGCCCTGCTGGGATCGGCATGGCCGTCCATGTATAGGGAATTTCAGGTGCCGGTTTCTTATGCGGGCATTATTTCCATGATCATTGCAGCGGGTACGATTGTATCAAGCCTGCAGAGTGACCGGCTTACGCGAAGGCTGGGTACAGGAAAAGTTACGGCGATCAGTGTGGCAATGACTGCAGTGGCGCTGCTGGGATTTTCTATGAGCCATTCTTTCTGGCTTCTGTGTCTCTGGGCTGTTCCCTATGGGCTTGGGGCAGGAAGTGTGGATGCCGCGCTCAATAACTATGTTGCGCTTCACTATACCAGCCGCCACATGAGCTGGCTTCACTGTATGTGGGGATTAGGTGCACTGACGGGACCATATATTATGGGATTTGTTCTGACTGCCGGACACAAGTGGAATATGGGATATCTGAGTATTTCAGTGATTCAGGTAATACTGACGGCAGTTATTATCTTCAGCCTGCCTATGTGGAAGAAGAGAACAGATGCTGTAAGCGGAGAAAACCAGGAGGACGATGAAACAAAAAAACAGAATGGAAAACCTCTTGGTATTGCCCAGGCGGTGAAAATTCCCGGAGTAAAAGAGATCCTTATAACATTTTTCTGTTATTGCGCAGTAGAGCAGACTGCAGGATTATGGGGAAGCAGTTTTCTGGTACTTCATCATGGGATTTCCGCGGAGGAGGCAGCCAGATTTGCCAGCCTGTTTTACTTGGGAATCACCATCGGCAGAGCAGTTTGTGGATTTATTACCATGCGTCTGGATGATACTAATATGGTGAGGATGGGATGCGGAGTGATGCTTCTTGGGCTGGTAATGTTTCTTCTGCCTGGAGGAAGTGCACCTGCAAAGGCGGGTCTTGTGCTTGTGGGGCTTGGCTGTGCACCTGTGTATCCCAGTATCATTCACTCTACACCGGAGCGGTTCGGGGCGGATAAATCCCAGGCGATCATTGGAATACAGATGGCAGTCGCCTACGTGGGCACTTGTCTGATGCCGCCGTTTTTCGGGGTAATCGCAGATAAAATAAGCATCGGGCTGTTTCCGGTGTTCCTGTTTCTGCTCCTGGCGCTGATGTTCGTTATGCATGAAAGGACTGTGAGGCAAACCGCATCCAGGAACCAGCCGCAGATGACAGGAACAGTTACCGATTAATTTTGCGGAACTGACTGGGCGTATAGCCGATGTTCTTTTTAAAATAATTGCAGAAAGCAGGAGCATCTTTAAAGCCGCAGGAAAAAGCAATCTCAGTGACCGTGAAAGCAGAAGAACACAGCATCTGGGCAGCAATCCGGAGCCGGTGCTTCAGCAGATATTCTTTTGGGGAAATGCCTTCTTTATCCATAAAGATTTTATAGAGATAGGTACGGTCAATCCCTACATAATCCGCTACGTCAGAGATGCGGATCTGATAAGTATAATTTTTTTCAATATATTCCTGTGCCTTTGCCAGGTACTGGTGGGTATGGTCCTCGCCTTTGTTCTCATAAGGCTGTTTCATGCAGGAGAAAAGAAGAAGAAGGTGCCCAAGAGGGAGCAGAGGATTCTGGGAAGAGTCCTGAAATGCAGTAAGAAGGCTTTTCATATGAGAAATCAGAGACTCTCCTGCTTCTTCAGAATTTACCTGATAGATAGAGGAATTGGAAAAACATGTCTGAGAAAGGATATCCGGACAGCTTTTTCCGTCAAAACCCACCCAGGCATAGGTCCAGGGATTTTCTGTATCTGCTTTGTAAAAAGTAGACTCCATAGGCGGGATCAGAAAAGCGCTGCCTTTTTTCAGGCGGTAGGTAATTCCGTCTTTCTGATAAATGCCCTCTCCACTTAATACTACATGAAGAAGATAGTGAGGGCGGACAGCAGGTCCAAAAGAGTGACCTGGTTCGCAGCACTCATGACCGCAGAAATATACAGAAAGAGGAGATTGGTCTGTTTGTGTGTTTTTATTCATAATTGTCTCCTTAGTACAACAAATTAACAATAATTATAAACAAACGGATATTGCATCCGTTTTCAACGAAATTATATAATAATTTGGAAAGAACAGCAATGTCTAAAAATAATTGCAGTTTAGTGACTTTGGTTCTTTGTTGTGATAAGATAGGTCTGAATAAGACTTTAGGTTCAGCTCAGACATCATCATAGCAGTAATGGTACGGGAGTGAAAGGACTGCTGCTTAATAATAAGAGGGGAATAAGTAAAAGGGAGAACAGAAGATGAACAGAAAATTATTATTTTTTGATATAGACGGAACACTGCTTTCAGAGAATGGAATTCCGGAGAGTACCAGGAAAGCACTGGCAGAAGCACGAAAAAGAGGATGTATGCTTTTTGTCAATACAGGAAGAACAAAGGTGAGTATTCCGTCACAAGTAAAAAAATTGGATTTTGACGGATATATCTGTGGATGCGGAACTAATATTTACTATAAAGAAGAAAAACTTTTTTCCTCCAGAATAACAAATGCTAGATGCAGGGAAATAGCACTGAGGATCAGGAAAATGGATCTCCCGGTGTTTTATGAGGCGGATGATGCGATTTATTTTGACTATAAAAGTGCAGAGTCTGACCCGTGGATCAGCCATGCAAAGAAGGCCTTTGAGACGGAGGGAAAGGATCTGGAAGAATTGCTCAGCAGCGAGGATCTGGTATTTGACAAGATTCTTATGATTCTTAAGCCTTCTGAAGAAGGGGAAAAGCTGAAAGAATTTCTTTCCCGTGATTTTGTGTGCATAGACAGGCTGAACGATATGTGGGAGATTACGCAGAAGAGCTGTTCCAAGGGAACCGGAATCCAATTTCTGTGCAGCCATCTGGGAGTTTCTCCAGAGGATTGCTATGTGTTTGGAGACAGTGAGAATGACCGTTCCATGCTGGAGGCAGTTCCCAACAGTGTGGTAATGGGAAACGGTGAAGCATCTGTAAAACAATGCTGTTCCTATGTGACCGCTGATCTGGAGGATGACGGTATTTGGAAGGCAATGGAGCACTTTGGGCTGGTGTAAGAACAGGGGTCAATGCGCAGTTGTCTGCGGAAAAGTGTCTTTGGATAAAATACTGGAAGGACAGAGAAATGAGAAGAAGAGAAAATATCCTGCTTGTGACTATCGTATGTTTTTGGTTTGCTCTTTATGTGTATATACCTTATCAGACACCGTACCTGACAGCTTTGGGAGTTTCTGCCGGAGCTATAGGGACAGTAGTGGGTTCTTATGGAATCATGCAGCTGATTCTGCGTCTGCCTGTGGGGGTTATGGCAGATTATGCAGGAAAGCATAAACCTTTTGTGATTTTGGGTGCCGCCCTTACGGGGCTGGCGTGTGCCGTCCGTTTTGTATTTTTGGATGGTACAGGATTCCTTATAGGAAATATCATCTCCGGCTGCGGAGCTTCTACCTGGATCTCCTATATGGTGCTGTTTTCGGGATACTACTCCAGACAGGAGCAGCAGAAAGCTACAAGCCGCGCCATTATGGCATGTAATCTGGGCATGTGTCTGGGTTTTGTGTTCAGTACCTGTTTCTATGCTGTGACAAGCATGCGGTTTCTGTGCGGCGCCGGAATCGCTGCCGGAGCATTGGGTGTGGTGCTGGCACTTTGTGTAAAGGAAGAAAGCAGTGGGAAGAGGGAAGTTTCCGGAAACAGCCAAAAAGGAAGTACAGAAGAAAAGACCACAGTAAAAAGTCTGCTTTCGATATGCGCCAACAAAAAATTAATCCTTTTTTCCCTGCTGGCACTGCTTCAGCAAGGAATCCAGATGGCAACGGCAATGTCCTTTACCACGCAGATTCTGGAAGATCTGGGTGCTGGTGCTGGCTTTATCGGATGTGCATCTGTATTCTATATGATCGCGGCAGTGGCTTCTGCCCAGTTTGCGTCTACGGAAGTCTGTGAGCGCAGGGGTGCAAGATTTTATATTCCTTTGGTATTCCTGCTGACAGGAATTTACTGTGTACTGGTTCCTGTGGTGGGAAATATCTACGTGATCTTCCTTCTCCAGGCATTTCCGGGCATGTCCACAGGAATTCTTTTAAGCTATCTGACATCGGAGTCTATGACAGAGGTTCCGAAAGAGAAAAGTTCCACTGCAATGGGATTTTTTCAGGCAGTCTACGCAGTAGGGATGAGCGCTTTTCCCACCATTGTGGGAAGTCTGACAGAACAGGTGAACGTGGGGCTTGGATACGCCTTTCTGGCAGCTGCGGCTTTTCTGGGAACTGTGGTAACTTTGGTTTACTATCGGCGCAGAGCTGAGAAGAAACCGGAGAAATTGTCTTGAATCAGATGTTAATTTTCTGAATTTATTGAAGAAAAGTTGAATATTTAATGGAAAAAATCTCCTTTCTATGATACGATATTTGAAAATAACGGATCGTGGAGAGGAGGTTTTTTATGGCAAGATATCGTTGTAATGTATGCGGCTATATTTATGATGAGGAAAAAGAGGGAGGAAGATTCTCAGATCTTTCGGAATGTCCGGTCTGCCATCAGCCGGCAAGTGCCTTTACCCTGTATGAAGAGGTGAACAGCGGGGAACAGAAGAGGAAAACAGAACACAAGCTGGATTATACGAGGGAATATTACAGGACAGACGAGAGCTGCCGTTATATGGAGGAGATCCACCAGATGGCAGTAAACGGAAAATCTGTCTCCGCTGCTATGGGAACCAGGCTTGCGATGCCTTCCTGGGATGATATCCTGATCTTGGGAGCACAGCTTGACCCCATGCCCCTGGAAGAACATGCGCCTGTGGATACCAAAACCGTGATCGGTCCCAAAGCAAAGAAACCTATGGTATTGGAAAATCCGGTCTATGTTTCCCATATGTCTTTCGGAGCACTTTCCAGAGAGGCGAAGATTTCCCTGGCAAAGGGAAGCGCTATGGCAAAATCTGCCATGTGTTCCGGAGAAGGGGGAATACTGCCGGAGGAAATGGAAGCAGCAGATAAATATATTTTTGAATATGTAGGGAACCGCTACAGTGTAACTCCGGAAAATCTAAGAAATGCGGATGCCATCGAGATCAAGATAGGACAGGGTACAAAGCCGGGCATGGGCGGTCATCTGCCAGGTGAAAAAGTAACGCCGGAAATCGCAAAGATCAGGAATAAACCTGTGGGAGAGGATATCATTGCTCCTTCCCGGTTCCCGGATATAGAGACAAAGGAAGATATGAAAGAACTGGTGGCGCAGCTTCGCATGGCTTCCGACGGACGCCCCATAGGGATCAAGATCGCTGCGGGCAGGATTGAAAAGGATCTGGAATTCTGTGTATATGCGGAACCGGACTTTATCACCATCGATGGAAGAGGCGGCGCCACAGGGTCTTCTCCTCTTCTGCTGAGGGACGCTGCCAGTGTACCCACAGTCTATGCACTTTACAGGGCAAGAAAATATCTGGATCAGGCGGGGTCTGATATCAGCCTGATCATCACAGGAGGGCTTCGGGTATCTTCTGACGCGGCAAAAGCTATCGCCATGGGCGCGGATGCAGTCGCCATGGCTTCTGCGCCGCTGATCGCTATGGCATGCCAACAGTACCGTATCTGCGGTACAGGTATGTGCCCGGTGGGAGCGGCGACACAGGACCCGGAGCTGAGAGAACGCCTGAAGGTGGATGTGGCTGCAGCGAGAGTGGCAAATTTCCTGAATGTGACTTTAGAGGAATTAAAGATGTTTGCCCGGATCACAGGACATGAGAGACTTCATGATCTGAGTGCGGAGGATTTGTGTACGGTGAATCGGGAAATCAGTGAATTTACCAATATTGTACATGCATAGAAAAGAAAAAGATGAGGTGCTGCCGTACGGCGGCAGCCTCATCTTTTTTGATCAAGAATGGGACATCTGTATACAGACAGCGTCCTTTAACTGCTCCATAGCTTGCACAAGGACGCTCCTGGGACAGCCCAGATTCAGTCTCATGTGTCCGGTTCCTCCTGTTCCGAATATTTCTCCGTCATTCATCCAAAGCTTCGCTTTGTTCAGAAGGAAATCATTCAGCTGATCCTGTGAAAGCCCCAGCCCTGAGAAATCCAGCCAGGCGAGATAGGTACCGTCCATAGGCATCATGGTGATCTGGGGAAGGTTTTCTTTCAGGAAGTTCTGAACATAATCTGCATTTTGTTTTATGTAAATTAAAAGCTGTTCCAGCCAATCTTCTCCATAGGTGTAAGCTGCCTTGCAGGCCTCCATGGAAACCAGGTTTACTACATCGAGCCCGGTACAGTCCATAATTTCCTGAAATTTTTCACGAAGTTCTTTATTTGGAATAAAGATATTGGAAAGTCCCAGTCCGGCAATATTGAAGGTCTTGCTGGGTGCAGTACAGATGATGGATCTTTGTTCCATTTCTTTATTCAGCGGAGCAAATTCTATGTGAGGATGCCCGGGGAAGGTAAAGTCATGATGAATTTCATCTGCTACTACCAGAACATTATAGCGGAGACAGAGATCAATGATTTTCTCCAGTTCTTCTCTGGTCCAAACCCGTCCGCCAGGATTGTGAGGTGTACACAGGACAAAAAGTTTTACCTGCTGGGTGCGGAACTGTTCTTCCATTTGGGTAAAGTCAATCTGGAAGCGGCCGTCTTCTCCTATTAAAAGGGGATTCTCCACCAGTCTCCTGTGATTTCTTATCACTGCGTTTTTAAAAGGGTGGTAGACTGGCTGCATGATCATGACTGAGTCGCCTTTTTCCGTGAAGGCCTGTACAGCAATGGAGATAGCGCACACAACACCCGGGGTGCAGATCATCCATTCTTTTTCAGGTGTCCAGCCGTGACGTTTTTTCATCCACTGGATCACAGCCTGATAATAATCTTCATGTCCCTTAGAATATCCGAAAACTCCGAATTCTCCTGCGGCTTTTACTGCTTCGCAGACTTCACGGGGAGAGCGGAAGTCCATATCAGCTACCCAGAGAGGGACAGAGTCATGGGGAACCTGAAGTTCGTCTTTGAATGCATGTTTAATAGAAGTTGTATTGGTGCGGTCAATGATGGTGTCGAAATCGTAGGTCTTCATAAAAAATCCTCCTGCGTAAAATATATGTATACAGATTATAGCACGAATGCCGGAGCTTGCACAGCGGGGATTCCATATAAAAAAATACACGAAAAAAAGAAGGAATTTCTGTAGGAAAATACAGGGATTCTTCCTTGCGGCTCCTCAAACATAAGCGTATAATAAAATTATCATTTATCGAAGCATCAGGGGGATTAAAAAGTGAAAGAAACATTGAAAGAATTTGAAAAAAAGAGAGATTTTTTAATCTGCGTTGACTCTGACGGGTGTGTTATGGATACTATGGATGTGAAGCATATGAGATGTTTCGGTCCGTGCCTTGTACATGAATGGGGTCTGAATGAATACAGAGATGAGATTGTCAGGCTGTGGAGAAAGATTAATCTTCTCAGTTCTTCCAGAGGGGTAAATCGATTTAAAGGGCTGGCTAAGGTTCTTGCGGAAATTAATGAAAATTATATGAGAGTGGAAGGTCTGGATGAATATGTATATTGGGTTCAGACAGCAAAAGAGCTTTCGGACAGCAGTCTTGATGAGGCGTACAAAAAGTCCGGAGGAATCTGCCTGAAGAAAGCAATGGACTGGTCAAGGCTTGTAAATCAGTCTATGGCAATGGTCTCAGATAAGTCAAAGATTCCTTTTGACGGTGCGGTGGAAGCGCTGAAGAAAGCCCATGAGTGCGCTGATGTGGTGATCGTCACAGCGGCAAACGGAACTGAGATACGGAAGGAATGGGAAAATCAGGAAATCCTTCAATATACAGATATGCTGGTATCCCAGGAGACAGGAAAGAAAGGAGACTGCCTCAAAGTGCTTGTGGAAAAAGGATACGCGCCGGATCATGTGATAATGATAGGCGATGCGCCGGCAGATCTGGAAGCAGCCCGGGAAGCAGGTGTTTTGTTCGGACCTATTCTTGCTTATCAGGAGAGAGAATCCTGGGAAGGCTTTCAGGAAGGTTTGGATCATTTTCTTTCCGGAACTTATAAGGGTGAATATGAAGATAAGAAGATACTGGAGTTTAAGGAAAACCTGAATATAGGTTAAAGTAATTGGTATATTTTCCTCCATTTTACAGATAATATGTCTATCTGCCGGAGATATCCGGCGCGGTAAAAGATTTTGCCATATGAGGCAGATTCTGGCAGATGCCGTGCCGGAAGGGCATAGGAACAGACAGCATGTAAGATGGAGGGATTTTTTATGAAGGCAACAGGGATTGTAAGGAGAATTGACGACCTGGGAAGGGTGGTAATACCAAAAGAAATAAGAAGAACACTGCGTATCAGAGAGAGTGATCCCCTTGAAATCTTTACAGACAGAGAAGGGGAAATCATTCTGAAAAAGTATTCGCCCATTGGGGAACTGAGCACATTCGCAAAGGAGTATGCGGAAGCGCTGGCTCAGGCTGCGGGATGCCTGGTGTGCATTACGGACCGGGACCAGGTGATTGCTGCGGCGGGAAGCGGATCAAGAGATTATACGGAGCACAGGATCCACCGGGACCTGGAGGAAGCCATAGCGGACAGAAAAAATCTGTGCATTACAGACAGCGGATATGTGAAAATTACAGAGGGGGATAAAGGAGAATACACATCGCAGGTCATTTATACGATCACATGTGCAGGCGATGCGGTAGGCGCAGTAGTGATCCTTGATAGGACAGGCGGAAGAACTTTTTCAGAGGTAGAGAAGAAACTTGCCCAGGCTGCGTCAGGTTTCCTGGGAAGGCAGATGGAACAGTAAGTTCTGCCGGCTCTCTTTCCTGCATAGAATATTACGTACAGGAAAGGCGGTAGGATACCATGAAATATTTCCCTCTTATTGTAAATAAAGAAAGGCTTCTATCTCCGGATTACATCCCGGCTTCTCTTACAGAACCGGCAATTCCTTTTAATGCACCCTCCGGTGATGAGCGGAGACTGCTGGAAAAAAGTGCGGCAAAAGCAGCGATGAGGCTGTTTACTCAGGCTGCACTGGAACAAATAGGGCTGGTAGGAGTGTCAGGATACCGCTCCTACGAGAGACAGAAAGAATTGTATGAAGATGCGATGAAGAGAAAAAGCAGCGCAGTTGCTCCGCCGGGAGCCAGTGAACATCAGACGGGGCTGGCCCTGGATGTCTCTTGTCCGGAAGTAAATCTGGAGCTGGAGGAGAGGTTCGGTCATACAAAAGAGGGAAAATGGCTTGCCAGGCATGCGCCGCTGTATGGATATATTATACGATATCCGAAAAACAAGGAAAATATTACCGGATTTCCATATGAACCATGGCATATCCGCTATGTGGGAGAAGCCCTTTCTCTTTATCTGTCCCTTACTGGACTGACATTGGAAGAATACCATGAACTGGAGTAAAAAAAGGGTAAAGGACAGGTAAAAACAGATGCGGGAAAACTTTTCATTTAGGCTTAAAAGTGCTATAATTACCGTAATTTAAATACAAAGGAGCACATTTATGAGAGCCGTAAATTTAACTTTACTAACGGATTTATATGAATTGACTATGATGCAGGGGTATTTCAAGAATCCCACAGATCAGATCGTAGTGTTTGACGCATTCTACAGGAAGAATCCCTGTGGAGGCGGATATGCCATTGCAGCCGGGCTGGAACAGATTATTGAATATGTGCGTGACCTGCATTTTTCTCCTGATGATGTGGATTACTTAAGAAGCCTCAATATTTTTGATGAAGATTTTCTGGAATATTTAAGAGGATTCCATTTTACGGGAGATATTTATGCGATACCGGAAGGTACGGTAGTATTTCCCATGGAACCGCTTTTAAAAGTAATTGCTCCGGTCATGGAGGCACAGCTGGTGGAGACAGCAATCCTGAACCTCCTGAATCATCAGAGCCTGATCGCGACAAAAGCTTCCCGTGTAGTTTATGCGGCAAAAGGAGACGGGATTATGGAATTCGGCCTGCGCCGTGCACAGGGACCGGATGCGGGGATCTATGGGGCGCGGGCAGCGATGATAGGCGGATGCATAGGCACTTCCAATGTACTGACAGGGAAGATGTTTGATGTCCCGGTAAAGGGAACACATGCCCACAGCTGGATCATGAGTTTTCCGGATGAATATACAGCGTTTAAGACCTATGCAGAGCTTTATCCCCAGGCATGCATTCTCCTGGTGGACACTTATGATGTACTGAATTCAGGTGTCCCGAATGCGATCCGTGTCTTTAAGGAGATGAGGGAAGCGGGAATCGATATGAAGGGATATGGAATCCGCATTGACAGCGGCGACCTTGCCTACCTGTCTAAAAAAGCGTATCAGATGCTCTCCGAAGCAGGTTTTGGTGATGCCATCATCTCTGCTTCCAGTGACCTGGATGAATACCTGATCGACAGCCTGAAGACCCAGGGTGCGAAGATCAATTCCTGGGGGGTAGGAACCAACCTGATTACCTCAAGCGGACATCCTGCTTTTGGAGGGGTGTACAAGCTGGCGGCGATCAAAGATAAAAATGACAAAGATTTTGTTCCTAAGATTAAACTTTCTGAAAATATTGAAAAGGTGACCAATCCGGGAAATAAGACGGTTCAGAGAATTTATGATAAAGATACCGGAAAAATCCGGGCAGATCTTATCTGTCTGGCGGATGAAAAGTTTGATCCGGAACAGGATATGATTATTTTTGATCCTATTGCCACATGGAAAAAGACAAAAATTACAGGAGGAACCTATGAGCTGAGAGAGCTTCTTGTTCCTGTTTTTAAGAAAGGCAACTGTGTATATACGTCTCCATCAGTAATGGAGATACAGAAGCTGTGCAAAGAAGAGATGAATACGCTCTGGGACGAAACGCGAAGACTTGTAAATCCTCAGGAAGTGTATGTGGATCTGTCCGACAAGCTGTATAAGATTAAAACGGATCTTCTGGAAGAAATGGGACGGGCTGCCATTGAATAAATAGAAAAGGACAGATAATTCTGTGAAGCCAGGGTGCTGTTTATAGCGCCCTGGTGCTCCATGACAGTAAGATTTTCCATAAGGAAATAGAGGATCTATGTCTGCTAAAAAAAAATAAAAAAAATTTAAAAAAGTACTTGCATTTTCGAAAGCTATGCTATATAATACATTTTGTTGCAAGACAACAGCAAAACATTGGGCTATCGCCAAACGGTAAGGCAACGGACTCTGACTCCGTCATTTCAAGGTTCGAATCCTTGTAGCCCAGCTATTGAATATCCCAGACAGTTTGTCTGGGATATTTTGGTATATAGAGATTATGGGATTTCTGAATTTGGCAGGGAAGGTTAAAGAGATTTTATGGAGGCAGAAAAATGAGTTATTCTTTTGAGAGCAGGGTCCGCTTCAGTGAAGTTGGGGAAGATAAGAAGCTGACCTTAAACGCACTGATCAATTATTTCCAGGACTGCAGCACGTTTCATTCGGAAGCAGCAGGAGTGGGTATGGATTATCTGGCAGAAAAGCAGCAGACATGGGTGCTGTCAGCCTGGCAGATTGTTGTGGAACGATATCCGCGGTTATGTGAAAAAATACGGATCTCTACATGGCCTTATGAGTTTAAGAGATTTTTGGGAAACAGGAATTTTGTCATGGAGGATGAAGAGGGAAGACCTGTCGCATATGCAAATACCCTCTGGACATTTCTGGATTTGAAGACCGGTATGCCGGCAGCAGTGGAGGAAGACCAGATACAGGCATATCCTCTGGGAGAGAAGCTTGATATGGAATACGCGCCAAGGAAGATCCGGCTTCCGGAAGGTTATCAGGAGTTTGAAAAGTTTACAGTAAAGGCACATCATCTGGACAGTAATCATCATGTAAACAACGGACAGTATATCCAGATGGCACAGGAATACCTTCCCGGAGATTTTATCGTGAGCCAGATGCGGGCGGAATATAAGAATCAGGCAGTGCTTGGGGATGAGATCATACCAAGAGTTCACGAGGAAAAAGGTACTTATACAGTTTCTCTGGACAGCCCTTCAGGCAAAACCTATGCGGTTATAGAGCTGAAATAACAGGAAAAGGAGATTATATGATAGAGTTAGGAAAAAGACAGGAACTGACAGTTGTAAAGCGTGTGGAATTTGGTGTTTATCTGGGAGAGAGTCAGGACGCGGGAGAAAAGGACAGAGTGCTGCTTCCGGCAAAGCAAGTTCCTGCAGGGACAAAAGAAGGGGACAGGATGTCTGTATTTATATACAGAGATTCTTCTGACAGACTGATTGCCACAGTCCGGGAGCCAGGGATCACCCTTGGGCAGGTGGCGCTCCTGAAAGTTGCCCAGGTAAGCCGCATTGGGGCTTTTCTGGACTGGGGTCTGGAAAAAGATCTGTTTCTGCCCTACAGAGAGCAGACAAAAAGAGTCCGCGAGGGCGAGGAAGTACTTGTTGCCCTGTATATTGATAAAAGCAGCCGTCTGTGTGCGACCATGAAACTGTATCATTATCTTAGGACAGATTCGCCTTACAGCGAAGGGGACAGTGTGACCGGGCTGGTGTATGAGATCAGTCAGAATTTCGGCGTATTTGTGGCAGTGGATTACCGGTATTCTGCCATGATTCCAAGACAGGAGGCACAGGCGGGATATAAAGTCGGAGATGAAATCAGCTGCCGTGTAACTGCTGTGCGGGAGGATGGAAAGCTGACTTTAAGCGCAAAACAGAAGGCATACATTCAGATTTACGAAGACGCAGAGAGTGTATATGAGATCATCCGGGATTTTGACGGTGTGCTGCCTTTTGATGATAAGGCTTCACCGGAGATCATCCAGAGAGAATTCGGTTTGAGCAAGAATGCATTTAAGCGTGCCGTAGGGCATCTGCTGAAAGAGAAGAAGGTTGAGCTGAAAAACGGTAAAATTTATGCACTCTAAACCTTTAATAAGGAAGAGTGGTGTGGTATAATGCTTGTACGTGGTGTAATCCGGTCCGGCGGAACCGGACAGTCCTGTTTGCGGGGAGGATTATGCCGGCAGTTGTGTTTTTATGTCCAGAAGGAGGAAAATAAGTGGACTCGATAGATTATTATAACCGGTACGCGGTGCCCTATTATGAAAAGACTGTGGAACTAAGCATGGAGGATCAGCTTCGGAGATTTCTGGAGCTTTTGCCTGAGAATGCAGATGTTCTTGATCTGGGCTGTGGTTCCGGAAGAGATACCGTGTTTCTTGAAGAGGAAGGCTGCGTGGTGACTGCCATGGACGGTTCTGAGCAGATGTGCAAACTGGCAAGTATCCACACAGGCAGAGAAGTTCTTCATCTGAAGGTGGAAGACATGGAATTTGATGATGTTTTTCACGGAATTTGGGCGTGTGCCGTTTTAGGGCATTTCCCGCCGGAAGAGATTCTGGATGTGATGAAAAAGATTCTGAGAGCGCTGAAGGATGACGGGATTCTGTATTTTTCAGTGAGAAAAGGAGACAGAAACGGAAGATTCAACGGAAGGTATTTCTATGACTATGACAGAGAGGCACTGAATCAACTTTTGGATTCATTATCAGGGATCCAGGTGCTGGATATCTGGAAGACCAGCGATCTCAGGGAGGACCAGAGCAACCGCTGGTACAATGTTCTGATAAAGAAGATCAGTGAAGAGGATGAATGACCGAAAGCAGGTTTTTCCGGTTTTTGATCATTGTGGATAAAGGAGAGAAACAGTGGAATTTGCTCATTTGCATGTACATACGGAATACAGTCTTTTAGACGGTTCCAATAAGATAAATGAATATGTAGCCAGAGTAAAGGAACTGGGAATGAACAGTGCGGCCATAACAGACCATGGAGTCATGTTTGGCTGCATTGATTTTTATAAGGCAGCAAAAGCAGCAGGAATCAAGCCTATCATGGGCTGCGAGGTCTATGTTGCGCCTGGTTCCAGATTTGACAAAGAGGCAGGACATTCAGATGATAAATATTATCATCTGGTGCTTCTGGCAGAAAACCAGCAGGGATATCAGAACCTGATGAAAATCGTGTCAAAGGGCTTTATTGACGGATTTTATTATAAACCCCGTGTGGATCTGGAACTTCTTTCCCAGTATCATGAGGGGATCATTGCGCTCAGCGCATGCCTTGCCGGGGAAGTTGCAAGATATATTACAAGAGGACTTTACGAGGAGGCGAAAAAAGCTGCTCTCAGATATGAGGAAATCTTTGGAAAGGGGAACTTTTTCCTGGAACTGCAGGATCACGGAATTCCTCAGCAGCAGACTGCCAACAGCCAGCTCCTAAGAATGCACCAGGAGACAGGAATTGATCTGGTGGCTACCAATGATATCCATTATACCTACAGTACAGATGCCCAGGCACATGATATCCTGCTCTGTGTCCAGACCGGAAAAAGACTTCAGGATGAAGACAGAATGCGCTATGAGGGGGGGCAGTATTATGTGAAATCCCCGGAGGAGATGGCAGCGCTTTTTCCTTATGCTCCTGAGGCAATTGCCAATACCCAGAAGATTGCGGACCGATGCAATGTAGAGATTGAGTTCGGTGTGACAAAGCTGCCTAAATTCGATGTGCCTGCGCCCTATACTTCCTGGGAATATCTCAATAAGCTTTGTTATGAAGGACTTGAGGAGCGGTACAGTGAAAATACGGACGCTTTAAAAGAGCGCCTGGAATACGAGCTGAACGTTATCAAGACCATGGGATATGTAGATTACTTCCTCATTGTATGGGATTTTATCAAATTTGCCAGAGACCACGATATCATGGTGGGACCGGGCAGAGGTTCTGCGGCAGGAAGCCTGGTATCCTATACCCTGGGGATCACGAAGCTGGATCCTATTAAATACGATCTGCTGTTTGAGCGGTTTCTGAATCCTGAGCGTGTATCCATGCCGGATATCGATGTTGACTTCTGTTTTGAAAGGCGGCAGGAGGTCATTGATTATGTAGTGGAAAAATACGGAAAAGACCGGGTGGTGCAGATTGTGACCTTTGGTACCATGGCGGCGCGGGGCGTTATCCGGGATGTGGGAAGAGTTATGGATCTGCCTTATGCCCAGTGTGATGCCATTGCCAAGATGATTCCTACAGAGCTGAATATCACCATAGATAAAGCACTGACTATGAATCCGGAGCTGAAAAATCTCTATGAATCTGATGAGACTGTGAAGAATCTCATTGATATGAGCAGGCGTCTGGAAGGTCTTCCCAGACATACTTCCATGCATGCGGCGGGAGTTGTGATCAGCCAGAAGCCGGTGGATGAATACGTGCCGCTTTCCAGGGCTTCTGACGGTTCCATCGTGACCCAGTTTACGATGACGACACTGGAGGAACTGGGACTTTTGAAGATGGATTTTCTGGGGCTGCGCACCCTCACTGTGATTCAGAATGCAGTCCAGCTCGCCCGGAAAAATAAAGGTGCAGTACTGGATATAGACCACATTGACCAGGCTGACCCAAAGGTCTATGAGATGCTGGGAGCCGGAAAGACGGACGGTGTGTTCCAGCTGGAAAGTGCGGGCATGACTAATTTCATGAAAGAATTAAAACCTCAGAACCTGGAGGATGTCATAGCGGGGATTTCTCTGTACCGTCCAGGTCCTATGGATTTTATTCCCCAATATATCAAAGGAAAGAACAATGCAGAGAGTGTGACTTATGACTGTCCGGAGCTGGAGCCTATTTTGAAGGCCACATACGGCTGTATCGTTTACCAGGAACAGGTCATGCAGATCGTGCGCAGCCTTGGGGGGTATACTCTGGGGCGCAGTGACTTAGTGCGCCGTGCTATGAGTAAGAAGAAAGCGTCCGTAATGGAAAAAGAGAGGCAGAACTTTGTCTACGGAAATGAAGAGGAAGGTGTTCCCGGCTGTATCAGGAAGGGTATCCCGGAAAAAGTAGCAAATAAAATCTATGATGAAATGATTGATTTTGCCAAATATGCGTTTAATAAGTCTCATGCCGCCGCTTATGCGGTGGTGGCATACCAGACTGCATACCTGAAATGCTATTATCCTGTGGAATTTATGGCGGCACTGATGACTTCTGTCATTGATAACCCTTCTAAAGTAGCAGAGTATATCCTTTCCAGCAGAAAGATGGGGATCGATATTCTTCCTCCGGATATCAATAGAGGAGAGAGTTCTTTTTCTGTAGACGGAAACAGCATTCGTTATGGTCTTTCTGCCATTAAAAGTGTGGGAAGACCTGTGATCGAGGGACTGGTGGAAGAGAGGAATGCCAGGGGTCCGTACAAAAATCTGAGAGATTTTATTGAACGGCTTTCCGGCAAAGAACTGAATAAGCGAGTGATTGAAAATTTCATCAAAGCAGGGGCTTTTGACGGTCTTGCGGGAAACCGGAGGCAGAAAATGATGGTTTATGCCCAGATCCTCGACGCGGTGACGCAGGAGAAGAAAAATGTCATGGCAGGACAGATGAGCCTGTTTGACATAGTTTCTGATGAGGAAAAGGCTTCCTATGAAATCCGTATGCCGGATGTGGAAGAATATCCTAAGGAAGCGAAGCTTGCTTTTGAAAAAGAAGTACTGGGTGTGTATATCAGCGGTCATCCTCTGGAAGAATATGAAGAGAAGTGGAGAAAAAATATTTCTGCTGTGACTACAGACTTCCAGCCGGATGAGGAAACAGGAAATCCCAAAGTGAGAGACGGAGCCAAGGAAGTAGTGGGAGGAATGATTACTTCCAAAACCATCAAATATACAAAGACCAACAAAGTCATGGCATTTCTGACACTGGAGGATTTGGTAGGAACAGTAGAAGTAGTGGTATTTCCCAGAGATTATGAGAAAAATGTCCGGCTTATGGATGTGGACGCAAAGGTATTTGTTCAGGGACGCGTCTCTGCAGAAGAAGAGAAATCCAGCAAGCTGATCTGCGAAAAGATCTATTCTTTTGATGAGGCTCCCAGGGAACTGTGGCTGCAGTTTGAAAATAAAGAGGTGTATCTGAAACAGGAAGAGACACTTTTTGACATACTGAAAGATTCAGACGGCAGAGACAGTGTGGTTGTCTATATCCGGTCTCCAAAAGCAGTAAAAAGGCTGGGACCATCAAAAGAAGTGCAGATTAATCAGGCACTTCTTGGCAGATTATATGAAAAATACGGAAAAGACAACGTAAAAGTTGTTGAAAAGAGTATTGAAAATCTCAGGAAAATGAATTAAAATAAAAACGATTCAATGTATAAAAGAAAAAACATAAGCTGCGGCTTTGGAAATCCGTTTCAAAGCAGGCTCTGATAATATGGAGGAAGATTATGGCTGAAAGTAAAGAAATCAAGACAATCGGCGTTTTAACAAGTGGTGGAGATGCTCCGGGTATGAATGCGGCAATTCGTGCTGTAGTAAGAAGAGGCTTGAGCCGCGGCGTAAATATGAAGGGAATCCTGAAAGGATACAGTGGTCTGATCAATGAAGAAATTGTAGATATGACAGCAGTGGATGTTTCTGATACCATTCAGAAGGGCGGTACGATCCTTTACACAGCCCGCTGCGCAGAGATGCGTACTTTAGAAGGTCAGAAAAGAGCAGCTGAAGTGTGCAGAAAATACGGTATCGACGGTCTGGTTGTCATCGGAGGCGATGGTTCCTTTGCAGGTGCACAGAAGCTGGCAAATCTGGGAATCAATACAGTAGGCGTTCCGGGAACCATTGACCTGGATATCGCATGTACAGAATATACTATTGGTTTTGATACAGCAGTCAATACAGCTATGGAAGCAATCGATAAAGTTCGTGATACTTCCACTTCCCATGAGCGTGTAAGTATCATTGAGGTTATGGGACGAAATGCGGGATATATTGCTCTGTGGTGCGGTATTGCCAACGGCGCGGAAGATATTCTTCTTCCCGAAAAATACGATTATGATGAACAGCGTATTATCAACAACATCATTGATAACCGTAAAAAAGGCAAAAAGCATCATATTATCATTAACGCAGAAGGAATCGGTCATTCCGAAGCAATGGCAAAACGTATCGAAGCGGCAACAGGAATTGAGACAAGAGCTACTATCCTGGGACACATGCAGAGAGGCGGTACTCCTACCTGTAAAGACCGTGTTTATGCTTCTATTATGGGCGCAAAAGCGGTTGACGTGCTTTTGGAAGGCAAGACAAAGAGAGTTATCTGCTACAGGGATGCAGAGTACATTGATATGGACATCAATGAAGCTCTTGCAATGAAGAAGACGATTTCTGAATATCAGTATGAAGTAAGCTATTCTCTGTCACACAATTACAGCAAAAACAGCTAATAAATACAGAGAGGTCAAGAGGGCGTGCAGATGCGCGCCCTCTTTTTGTGAAAGGGGAAATTTATGATAACAAGCAGCGCAAATCCACAGATGAAAAGGATCGCCCAGCTTTTGAAAAAAGCAAAAGTAAGACATGAGGAACAGATTTTTGCGGTGGAAGGAATTAAAATGTTCCGGGAAGCTCCAAAAGAAAGAATCGAGAAGATTTATCTGGCAGAATCCTTTGCCAAGAAAGAGGAGTGCAGCAGTATCCTCAGGGAAAAAGGAATCCGGCAAGGGGATATTCTGGTTGAGACAGTGGATGACAGGATTTTCAAGTCTGTCTCTGATACCGTGACGCCTCAGGGTGTTCTGTGTCTCATTCGTATGGAGCAATATACACTAGAGGATATGATAAAGGGAGAAGATGCCCCTTTTCTTATGATTTTGGAGGATCTGCAGGATCCGGGAAATCTTGGAACGATACTCCGCACCGGAGAAGGGGCGGGGGTGACAGGAATCGTGCTCAGCAAAAATTCCGTAGATGTTTTTAATCCGAAAGTAATCCGTTCTACCATGGGATCTGTATACCGTATGCCGGTCATGTATGTAGATTGTATAGAAGAAATTCTGCCAGACTTAAAGGAGCAGGGCATTACCACTTATGCGGCACATCTGAAGGGGAAGAATTGTTATGATGAGGAGGATTACTGCAGAGGTACGGCATTTTTCATAGGAAATGAAGGGAATGGGCTGACGGATCATCTGTCCGGCCAGGCAGACTGTTTGATCAAGATCCCCATGAAAGGACAGGTAGAATCCTTAAACGCGGCGATGGCATCGGGAATCCTGATGTACGAAGTCCTCAGACAAAGAAAATAAGAATGAAAATAGGTGCAGACAGAGAGTCGGGAATATATCCCGGCTCTTTTTTTGCTATTGGCTTTAGCCAGTTGAGTGTGACGGAGTTTTTCGTGTTCCGAAAAATGGAGTCACACGAAACAGAAAGCCACCT
>PPYE01661994.1_pt1 | contig 52764 bp, 49 predicted proteins | sample 1559881 | NCBI WGS metagenome assembly PPYE01 (sample SAMN08240022, study PRJNA423297) | Human gut metagenome, whole genome shotgun sequencing project.
TGACCAGCGACAATTTTATTTTGGTTTTCCCGCTTTTCGCTTTGATGATCCGCTGGGAAGGCAGTAGCCCTTTTTGTACCTTCAGTTCGTCAAACTGGTCAAACGGAATGCAGATTTTGCCGTAAATATGCGAGATATCAAACGTTTCCAACACTGCGATAACCAATGTTTTTTCTGTCACGCCAACATAACAATATACATTACTCAGGGCTCCCAGTGCCAGCATTTCGACCGTACCGGACATCAGGGTCCCCCAGGCCTTTCCCCGGTACGTTTCTCCTTCTGGGCAAATACTGGCTAACATTTCATTCATATCTTTCTCATTCATGAATAAAGTCATATAGTTCACCTCGTTGTTTTGTTCATGGGTCAGTGGATCCGATTCCATCTTAATTATAGCACTTATCTTATTTTACGATGTGAAATCAGGGTAAAATACCCGTAAATATTAGGCGAGAAAGGCACAAGGTTACCCAATAATTTGGCTACGACGAGATTCTGGAAGATGTGATGCTCGCTGAGGAGTGGGAAGGAAGTCCATGAAAATGTCAGAAAGGCTTGTTCCTGATAATGATAGCATTTAATGAAATCTTTTGAATCAGTTCCGGGATCATGCCATAATTTTACGCAATCTTAACCTACTCATGATAGATGCCAAACACGAATCACTATATAATTATACTGAATTGTTGTATCTAATGGAGGAGGCGTTTTTATGGGGACTTTCTTTGACTGGCTGCTGTCAAATTTGAACTGGATGATTCCAGTGATCTTCATCCTGGCGTTTGCGCTCCCGATTCTGTCCGTGATCCGCAGGCTGACGAAAGGGCATGTCAGCAAAAGTTCCTGCACCGTGCAGACCGTAGGATTTATCCGCTCCACCCAGCAGACCGGCATGTATGTCAACGAAAACCCGCAGCTGCTTTTTGAACTGGACGCCCTGGCGGAGGACGGAACGGTGTTCCAGGTCAGCGTGCGGAAAATCATCCCCATGACAGCGATGGCCGGTATGGTTCCCGGCAGGGCGATCCCCATCCGCTATAACCCGGATGACAGAACCCGGGCAGTGTGGGACGACCATCCGGATGAATCGCTGGCGCAGGAACGCGCCGCCCGCTATCAGTGCCGGAAGCACTTGGACGATCTTTCCTATGAACAGCGGATGGAACTGTTAAAAAACGGCGTGATGAAAAAGGCGTTGCTGAAAAGCTTCCGGCTGACCGGGAAAGAAGAGGCTGGGGACTATGAGGCAGAAGCGGCCATCCAGCTTGCCGGCGAGGAGCAGAGCGGCCATACATTTGAGCGAACGCTGTATGTACCCAATACGGCTTTGGAATATCTGATTCCCGGGCGGTATGTGGACGTGCGCATCATCCCGGGCAAGGAAGACCTCTTTGCTATCGTACTGGATACCTCCGTGGTGTCCGGTATCAGTTAAGAGGGATACGGCATCCGTTTGATACGGAGAAAGGGGCTGGCGTTTCGTGGAAAACGTATTGATCCAATTTTTTAACTGGGTGTTTGAAAATCCGATTCGGGGTACCTTGCTGCCGTTTGGGGTGATCACCGCGCTGTGTATCCTGCTGGGGTTTGTGCTCCCTGCCAGATCCGCAAGGCGGAAAAGGGAGAAGGAGCAGCGCTGGAGGGATGCCCGCACAGTGAAGACCTTGGGTTTTATCCGTTCTGCAAAGCATACGGGACGAAGCGTCAATGACAATCCCGAGTTTCGCTTCGTGGTGGACGCACTGGCCGAGGACGGGACATTTTTTGAGACCACCGTGACGGAGATCATCCCCCGGGCGCAGCTTCCCATGTGCGCCGCCGGAGCGCCGCTCTCCATCCGGTATGACCCGGCAGACCGCTCCCATGCCATCGGGGATGATAATCCGGACGCCGATGTGCTGAATGAGCGCATCGCCCGCTACCAGTGCCGCAGGCATCCGGACGAACTGACCTATGAGCAGCGCATGGAGTTTAACAGAAACAGCGTGGTCAAAAAAGCGCTGCTGGAGAGTTTGCGGCTGACCGGGAAAGAGGAGGCCGGGGACTGGGAAGCGGAAGTGACGGTTCGGGTCACGGACAATGCGGCGGGAGACACGGTCATGAACCGTACCCTTTACTTAAACGACAAGATGCTTAGGCATATGGTTCCGGGCAAATACATCGACATCAGCGTTGTGCCGGGCAAAGAGGACGTTTTCGGTATCGTAACGGATATAGCCACGAAGGTCGTTCCTGAGAAAAGCGGGGCTTGAATGGTGAGTGCTCTTTCCTGTCCGGGATAACGCCGCAAAAGAAAGGATTGCGTTTTGAAAACGATCATTCATGATCTTAATAAAGCAGACTTCTCTGCTTTTGAACTTCCAGATGAAAATGTCGTGGTTTTCACTGCGGACGGCCAGTATGCTCCGTGCAGTGGCTGCTTTGCATGCTGGCTGAAAAATACCGGATTCTGTGTGATGGACGACTCCTTGAAACATGCGGGCGCATTGATCGGGCAAAGCGACCCGCTGATCATTATCAGCCGTTTGTGCTACGGCGGCTACAGCCCCGGCGTCAAGGCTGTTTTGGACCGCGCTATTGGAGTATCCCTCCCCTTCTTTACCTGGCGGGGCGGCCAAACCCATCATATAGGGCGCTACCCGCAGCGAAAACTGCTGCGGGTTCTCTTTTACGGAGATTCTACGGAATCGGAACGGCAGACTGCCACAGAGCTTGCCGAGCGTAACCGGCTCAACCTTGGATACAAAACAGCGGAAACGCTGTTTTTCCAAAATCCTGCACAGATCAGGGGAGCAATATCATGAAGCTGCTGATCTTCAATGCAAGCCCCAAAAAGAGAGGCGGCGCTTCTCAATTTTTCTCCGGTATCCTCCGGCTGTTTCTTCCCAGCCTTGTCAAAAAAACGGTTCCTCTGCGGAGCCGGAAAGACTTTGACCATGCGCTTTCCCAGTTGGGCAGCGCGGACGCCGTATGTATCTCTTTCCCGCTTTATGTGGATGGATTGCCCTCTCATTTAGCAGAGTTCCTATCGCTGGCAGAAGAATATTGTAAAGCCCGTTCTCTTCGGTTCCGCCTGTACGCCATTGCCAACAACGGCTTTATAGAGGGACAGCAAAACCGTACTGCACTGCGGATACTGGAATCCTGGTGCCTGCATTCCGGCGCTATCTGGAGCGGCGGGATCGGGATTGGCGGAGGCGTCATGCTGCGGGTGCTGGGAATCGTCTATCCTGTTTTGATCGCGCTATCTATCGTACAGATCGCCGTTTCGTTTCTTACGGCAGGAAGCGTACCGCCGGACATGCTTTATACCCTCGCCATTCAGGCGGGAAGCTGGCTGTTTTTCAATTTCGGTGTATTGTTTTGCCTGGCCCGGTTGTCTGCGGCCGTTTACAAGCGCAAAACCGTAAAGAGCCGCTACACCCGTGTGCTGCTTCCATCCTTCCTGTTTGTTCCGATTGCCGATCTGTTTATGATTCTATCCTCTCTGTCTTGCGGCCGGTTCCTGTTCGCACTTTTAAAACAGGACGATTGTTCTCGTAATAAGGGGTAAGGTGATTGCATGAAGTCTGTCATTTTATACGGAAGCAGGTACGGAAGCGCCCGCCGGTATGCGCAGGAGCTGTCAAAGCAAACAGATATCCCTGCTGTCAGCTATCAAGAAGCACCGCCGCTTTCCAAACTGGAAACGATCGTGTATATCGGCGCGCTGTATGCCGGAGGCGTTCTGGGATTGACAAAGACGCTGCGAAGGCAGTCATTCGGAGAGCATCAAAGGCTGGTGATCGTTACGGTCGGACTGGCCGACCCGGATATACTGCAAAACAGGGAGAATATCCGAAACGCCCTGCAAAAGCAGATTCCCGCCCAGCTATATGGCAGAGCAGCGGTTTTCCATCTGCGGGGCGCCATCGATTATCAGGCGCTATCTCTGGGACATCGAACCATGATGGCGCTGCTGCACCGATCTCTGCAAAAGAAATCGGCGGAAGAATGGAACGAAGAAGACAGGGCGTTAATGGAAACCTACGGCAAGCGGGCGGATTTTGCCGATTTCGCTTCCCTGCGGCCGATTGTCAATGAGATACAGGGGGATACGGAATGACAGAACCGATAATAAACATTTTAAGGCTTATTTTCATTGGTACGGCTACCACAATTGTTCGTATTATTGGACAGCTCGCTATCCCGACAGGCGAGCAAACTGTTCTATCTCCCAGCATATTCGCACAAAACGGAACCATGCCGGTTGCTTTTACGATTTACGGGATTTTTGCCTACTCCCTGATCGCCGCGCTGTTCCTGCTCATACGGAAAAGAACGGGCGGGAACCGTATCTGGCAGGGGCTGCGATACGGCTTTGCCTGCTGCGCAGTGTGGATCGTCTACCTTTGGGAGCCTCTGCCCCATGTGGCTCCCTTGGATCGCATCACCTATCCTGTGGCGGACGGCCTGGCTCTCATCGTCATGGGGCTGCTGCTGGGCTGGCTGTTCGGGCAAACAAGGCTGCCTGTAAAAAAGCGCAGCCGGAAGCTGCCCGCCCTTCCCGGACTTATCATAACCCTTTGCTTTATAGCCGGGCGGCTGCTTCTGTACTGCGTTATCGGTATTTATTCGTCCTTCCCAGAAAAAACCGTCGAGACCCTGTTATGGTGCCTGCTGGCAGGTTTTGTGATTGCCTGCGCTATGGCGTGGCTGAACCGTTATGTGGACGGTAACAGCCGGATCAAAAGATCGTTGATCCTGGGCGGCCTGCTGTTTGGGGTGGATCTGTTTTTGTTCAATTTCTTTATGCCGCTGGTTTTTGCCGCCGACATCCCCGATCTCATCCTTCGAACGCTGACAGATACTTTTGCCGTGACAGTGGGTTGTCTGGCGCTTCCGAATTCGCAGAAAGGGGCGTGTATTGATGGCTGAAAAGCGAACTGTCCGCTTTGTAAAATGGCTGATTAAGGTTGTGATATCTTATGCGGTGTTTATCGGGATCGGCTGGCTTCTCGGGCGGATCCCCGCTGAAAGAATTGGCCTTTCCGAGGATATGTTTTTCGATCTGCGGATGTTTTTCATGCTGTTTGGCCCCATTTATCTCTCTCTGATCGTAAAAATTGTTTTGACAATTCTGGCCGCAATAAAGCATAAAGAAAATGACACCGCCGAACAAAACAGGGGAGTTCTGCTTGCCGTCACTGCCATATTGATGCTTGCAAATCTGTCCAATGCCCAGACCGCAGCGGATCTGAGCAGCGGACTCATCGAAAGCAAAGGGCTGAAAAGCCTGAACAGGAGCAAACGGTACAATCTGAAAGGCAAGCGGTTTTTAAATATTTTCCTTCCCATCGCCTTTTATATGCTGATCCTGGAGATATTGACGCTGCTGGTCTGCATCGTCACCTTCGCACCGTTATCCAACGCGGCAAGCAACGCTTTTATTTTTACCATCGCCCTGACCGCTTTGCTCCTGCTGTTGATCCCACTCATTCTCACTTTTATCTCCGGGTTTAAGGGAGACAAGGCGGAACATGAAATAAAGCGGGACAAGGAACGGCAGGCCGCAGTTGTGTCCGGCAACCTGGTCCTAGAAACCGATCCCATTCGCCGCAAACAGTATCTGCGGCTGCCGAAGCTGCTTGTGCTGGCGGTTTGCCCGGGCTCGTTCCTGCTTTCTTTTCTCGTGCTGTATTTCACCAAGAACCATCAGGACCAGTTGGCGGTCTTGATGCTGCGTCAGCCGTTTATGGCTCTGGCGGCTGCCTCGATCTTCGCTGTGATCCCGCTTCTGCTGTACTGGGCGAACTGCTCAGGGACGTCTTTGGTTCAGCGCGTGTATCTCTCGGAAAACCGGCTGTGCTATACCGGTTATAGCGGCAGCATGGACGAGCGGGTGGAATTTGCCTTTGTGCTGCTCCGGCTGAAAGAGTATTCTGTGGGAAGACGATCCATCTGTATCCGGGGAATATTTACCCGGAAGACAAAGGACGCCTACGGTACGCATCAGAAAAATGCCTTTTCCAAGACGCTCTGGATTCCCCGCACCTTTCCAGTGGAGCAGGAACGGATCCTGCTGGATTTTTTAAGAAAAGCGTAGCCGTAAAATGATTTGCGCTCACACACTCCAAAAAAGATAACAAAGGAGGCTTCAGAATGTATAAGACGATTGTTGTAAAATACTCTCCTAAAGCAAAGGAAATGGCGGCAAGAATCGAAGATGTAGCCAATCAAATGGAACAGGAAGGATTTGAACTGGTTTCTTGTTCTATTACACCTTCTTCCAAGGGGATTCTGGTTTTTAGACAGATAAAGGCTCCCCAACCGACCGAAGTTTGTGAGCACGAAAAAGGATAAAATAAAAATTCCACCCAATTTACGCTGCTTACCTGTGAATAAGCTTATCCTGCTACACACACAGCAAAAACATAAAATCCCTTTTCAGGTTGTGCTGAGCAGTCAGTTTTGCAACCTGAAAGGGATTTTGCCATTTTGTCTATTACTGCTGCGCAGCTTCAAGTAGCGCCTTTTTAAGCTGCCGCTCGATCCTCAGGAGGTCCGCTTCCGCACTCTGGCGGGCAGCGCGGCCCTCCTGCGGTGCAGTCCCAGAGCGATCTTGATCTGGCTTTCCCACAGTGGAACGGTGCTGAGAGCCGCCATTTGGATTTTATCTGCCGGCATTTTATCGTTGCTCTGGATCAACCGGATCTGCGGCGCAGTCTGGATGGCGACGTTTTTGCTCAGCTTTAGGTCGTGAATTTTCTTTTCAAAGCGGTTCACGGCGTCTACAAAATCTCATACCACCTGGGCGCTCATAGGATCGTCCTCGTCCGACGCCTCGGCATGAAGCTTCGGCAGGTTGGAAGCTTTATCCAGTATATCATCGCCTCCGGATGAAGGACAGCAGGACTGCAAGAATCCCAACAAGAAGGATGCCGGCCGAGAGACCCATGAGGATACCGGAGGTGAAATCCTGGGACGGAGATCCGCCCGCCGCCCTGGAAACAATCCCCAAAACAATACCGAGCAGGATCAGCAGTACGCCGATACATCGTTTCCGGCTGCTCCTGAGCTTTTGCCTTATCCGTGCGATGGCCTCCTGAAAAGAACGATTTCCCTTCATATCCACAGTTTTGCAGCAACATATGTTCGCTTATAGTTTGAAAGTCTTTTGTATGGCGGCTTACAAGCTTTTTTTATTTTTAAAATTTGTCATATTTTACTAGCGTTTTATGGTGTTTTGTGGTATAATAAGTAATATTATATGAAACGGAGTACTTATTATGTATCTTAAAAAAACACCGAACTCTCATGGCCGCATTCGCCTTTCTATTGTTGATACTTATTACGATAAAGCTAAGAAATGCTCCTGCCAGAAAACCGTGGAATCTATCGGCTGGCTCGATGAACTGGAAAAACAGTACGAGGACCCGATTGCTCATTTCACAAAACGTGTAGCGGAACTTAATGAGGAAAAGCAGAAAAAGCAGGCTCCGATCCACTTTACTTTCTACGATTCAGACAGACTTTGTATTGGTGATGACCTGCGGAAAAACTTCGGCTATGCCGCATTGAGCCAGATCTATCATGAACTTGGCATCCATACCTTCCTGACCAACCGGCAGCGTCACTCGAAAGAACAGTATGATGCCAATGCCATTATGAAGATGCTTGTTTATTCCCGGCTCCTTTTTCCTGCATCAAAGAGATCTTCCTATGATGGCCGGGAACGTTTCTTTGAAAGATCGGATTACTCCCTGGATGATGTTTACCGCTGCCTTTCTTTTCTGGACAAACACAGGGAAAACCTACAGATATGGATGAATGACAGGATCAAAAAGAATTATGGCAGGGATACCAGCCTGATCTATTATGATGTTACAAACTACTATTTCGAAACAGATGAACAAAACGACTTCCTTCACAAAGGCATTTCCAAAGAGCACCGGCCAAACCCGATCATACAGATGGGGCTTTTCATGGATAACCGGGGAATCCCCATTACTTATGAACTCTTTCCCGGCAATACCAATGACTGCCTGACCTACAGGCCAAACTTCGGGCGCATCAAAAAACAGTTTGACCTTGGCAGGGTAATCTCCGTTGCTGACAAAGGGATGACGACAGGCGACAACATCTGGTACACGATCAATACCCCCACTCATGATGGATATGTTTTCAGCATGTCCATCAGAGGAGCTGAAAAAGCTATCAAAGACTATGTCCTCAAAGAGGAGGGCTATGAGTGGCTTGGCACGGAATATAAACGAAAATCCCGAAAATCCCCAAGAACGATCCTGGTTACTTCTGTCACCGGCAAAAAGATGAAAAAGCAGGTGGACGAGAAACAGGTCGTCTTCTGGAGTGAAAAATACGCCAAGCGGGCAAAAGCCGAACGGGATACCGCACTGGCAAAGGCCAGAGATCTGGCACAAAATCCAGGAAATTACACAAGAGCCACTTCCTATGGGGCAGCAAAATATGTCAAAAAAATAGACTACGACAAGGAGACCGGTGAGATCCTTACCGCCTCATCCATACTGGACATTGACGAAGAAAAGATCCGGGAAGAGGAAGCGCTGGACGGTTACTATATGCTCCTGACCAGTGAAATGGAGACATCGGATGATGAGATCATCGACATGTACCGGGGGCTATGGCGGATCGAAGAGTCTTTTAAGGTGACCAAAAGCGAACTGGAAGCCAGACCAGTATACGTCTGGACAAAAGAACATATCGAAGCACATTTCCTGACCTGTTTTGTAGCCTTGACGATAGCAAGGATACTGGAAAATAAACTGGAGCAAAAATACAGCGTTGGAAGAATCCTGGACTCCCTGTCAAAAGCAGAATGCAGTCTGGTCCAGCAAAACTACTATCTATTTGATTATTATGATGAAGTACTAAAAGATATCGGATTGATTATGGATATCGATTTTGGAAAACGTATCCGTACTCTGGGAGAAATAAAAAAAATTTTGGCAAAGACAAAAAAATAGAAAAAACACCATGAAAAAATGACAAATCAATAAGGCCGCAATCCGTCATAAATACTGGGGTTGCGGCCATTTTTAATTCATTTTATCTGCAAAAGTCAGATAGCATAACCCTTTGTCTCTGTCAAGCACTCATAAAACAGCCGGCCGGGGCTAATCCGGCCAGGCATCTTAAGCCTCGGCTTTCTTCTCCTTCCCCTTTTCCCGCAGACGGCGAAAAAAGTCCTTCATCATCCCGGAACATTCCTCCTGAAGGATTCCCGTCTCCACCTGGCAGCGATGATTCAGTCCCTCCTGGTGAAAAAGATCCAGAACGGAGCCGGCACATCCGGCTTTTGGATTCATACATCCTATGACAACCTCCGGGATCCGTGCCTGCACAATGGCTCCGGCACACATGGGACAGGGCTCCAGAGTTACATAAATCCGGCATCCTTCCAGTCTCCAGTCCCCCATCTTTCTGCATGCCTTCTTAATGGCAAGAATTTCTCCGTGGGCCAGGGCACTGTGATCCGTCATCCTCCGGTTATATCCCCGCCCGATAATCTTCCCCTCATACACAATCACACATCCGATAGGCACTTCCCCCAGGGCTTCTGCCTTTCTTGCCTGCCGGATGGCCTCTTTCATATATTTTTCATCCTCGGTAAGAACCGATGTCCGTATCTTATTCATCTTCTGCACCAGCTTTTTGTCCTTTCTGCATTCTATCTTCTCTCATTATACACGGAAAGAAAGCCTGCTGGCAACGCCTCCTTTCCCGGCTCAAGATGCCGCATCCGGAGCAGAAGTCCGGAGAGGCTCAGGAATCCGCTCTTCTTCCAGCCGCACATCTGTATACCAGTAACCAAATCGTCCGTCTTTCGTGGACTGCTTTTTTGACAGAACAAAATGGGGGAATCCGAACATGGACGCCATGTATTTTTCATTGCTGTAATAATGTCCCGGTACACCCAGTATATAACGTGGGCGGCCCTTGGGATTTTCCAGACGGGCCAGGATCAGGTAGCGGTAATTATAATAGCCATGAAGCAGGAAACTGTTATTTCCGTAAATCCAGGTCTCTCTGGGAAGGAGGCCGATATCCTTGGGCTTGATCACCAGAACCTGACAGCCGTGTTCGCTGTCGAAGGCCTGAATCTTCGGATAGGATTCTGACAGAAAATCCCATATGGGAATCTGCGGCTCCTCCGCTTCCTCCGCATCAAGCTTTGCCAGTGCTTCCGGATCTCCAATAATAATCGGTTCTTCCCGATACTGATGAATTACCGGCGGCCGTTCTTGCTCCGGCGTCTTTGCCCCGGCCATTTCTTCTTTCTCTCCGTCCCCGGATAATTTTTCTTCCGGATTTTCTTCCGATTCCATCTTCCCGGCTGCCGGCCCCTTGGCCGGCCAGGCCTTTTTTTCCTCCGCATCCTCCTTTCGGCCAAAAGCCAGCCGTCCGCCACCTGGAAACAAAGGAACATCGGGATTCCTGGTTTCCATTTCCAGCTGCCCCATCTCGAAATCGGGGACAGGTTCCGCAGCATTCTCTTTTTTCGCATTTTCCGCCGAATTTGCGCCAGCCTGCAAAGATGCTTTCGGCGTCCCCAGATGCCATGTGGTTTCGTGCCATGGCCGCAGCTGATTTCCGGTCAAAGACTGTGCCGGCGCTTCTGTCATGTCCCGTGGTTTTTTCTCCTGCGAACCGCCCTTCCCATCCCCGGACACCCTCCATTCCGGCTCACTCTGCGAACTGTGCAGCACGTCCTCCGGCACAACCTTTGCGGATTCTGCCTGTGGATTTCCTGCCGGCTCCTCAATGGGCTGCCTCACAGGTTCCTCCTGCGGACTCTCCAACGGCTCTTCAATGAGACGCCTCGGCGAATCCTCCTGGGGACTCTCCGGCGGTTCCGGAGCATCCGGCGCCACACGGGCTACTTTTCCCATTTCCACCTGTTTTTCTACCAGCCCGTCAGATGTTACGGATTCTAAAGTCAGCTGGGCCGCCTGGGCCACCGCATCTTCCCAAATGGTGGTGTATGTACGCCAGTCATCATCTTTTTCATGAATGGTCAGCCCGTAGCACTCGTCCATTCTCTCCCCGGACTGCTCCACATCCGCCACCTGAACCATGGCTCGAAACTCGCCGCTGCCGTTTCGTAAAAAAATATTTCCCAGAAAAATTTCCTGACGCCCGGTGAGCAGATAAACGCCCATATCTCCGCCGCCCATATAAATCTTTTTTACATTTACATTCAGCCTGCACATGCCGTTTCTGGCTTCCAGCTTTACAAATCCTACATTCCTGCCTTTTGTTTTGCCTTCGTACTCGTATATGTATGATATCAATCTGCGATACTCCGCCATTTTTACCCTCCTGTTCCTTCATAAAAAGCCCGCCGTCATACAGCTCGTTTATTTTTATTTTATGCAAATATCCATTGAAATTATGCTTCGAAAATGTTATCCTGTAATTAACAGAATTTTTAAAAATTTTTTCTTTTTTCAGGAGGATATCAGGTATGAGGCTTTATCGGGCAAAGGATTATAATGACATGAGCCGTAAGGCTGCTAATATTATTTCGGCACAGATTATTCTGAAGCCTGACTGTGTACTGGGTCTGGCCACTGGCTCCACCCCTATCGGAACGTATCAGCAGCTGATCGCGCGGTATCAAGAAGGCGATCTGGATTTTTCGCAGGTTCGTACGGCAAATCTGGATGAGTACAGGGGGCTGACCAGAGATAACGATCAGAGTTACTACTATTTTATGTATCACAACCTTTTTAAAGAAGTAAACATCGATATGGCCAATACCAATATTCCCGACGGGACCAATCCGGACAGTGCCGCCGAGGCGGCCCGGTATGATCAGGTCATCCGTGATCTGGGCGGCGTAGATCTGCAGCTTCTGGGAATGGGGCATAACGGCCACATCGGCTTTAATGAACCCGGCGATGCCTTTGACAAAGGAACCCACTGCGTTGATCTTCAGCCCAGCACCATTGAAGCGAATAAGCGGTTCTTTGCTTCTATCGACGATGTGCCGAAGCAGGCTTACACCATGGGTATTCAGACCATTATGAGCGCCCGTAAGATCCTTCTTCTGGTAAGCGGCGCAGAAAAAGCGGAGATCCTTCACAAAGCTCTCTGCGGACCGATTACGCCTCATGTTCCTGCTTCTGTTCTGCAGCTGCATAACGACGTAACCGTAGTCGCTGATGAAGCGGCGCTTTCCAAGTTTGACCAGTAATACCCCATGTTACGGTCACCTGACAGGGTCTGTCCGGAAGGATGATTCTCTTTCCGGCTGCCCTGTCATTTTTTTCGGATGTTTTTTAATCATTCTTCAGCTGCCTGTGGAAACAAAAATGCTGCCGGGTCCCGAAAGTTTCAAGGGAACCTGACAGCATTTTTTATTTTCTGTTTGTTTTCCGTTTCTTTCAGGAACGCCTGATGCGCCGGCCAATGGCGGTTACTGCTTTATCCCGGCCAGCTTATCCGCCAGTTTGGCAAACTGCTCCAGAGTCAGGGCCTCTCCCCGGACAGTGGCTGGCAGTCCCAGGCTTTCAATGGCCTCCAGGATCTGCTCCTTGGTATAGGGAATTTCCGGCGAATTATTCAGACCATTCTGAAGCGTCTTCCTTCTCTGGTTAAAGGAGGCGCGGATCAGCCGGAACATAAGCGTTTCGTCGGATGTCTTTACCGGCGGCTCTTTATGCCGGGTCAGACGGATCACCGCAGACCCCACACCGGGCCGCGGAATAAAGCAGTTGGGCGGCACATTTGCCACCAGGTATGGCTCGGCGTAATACTGGACAGCCAGAGACAGCGCCCCGTAATCTTTAGAGCCCGGCCCTGCCTGCATCCGCTCAGCCACTTCCTTCTGCACCATAATGGTAATATTATCAATGGGAACCTGACTTTCGAAAAGACCCATGATGATCGGCGTAGTAATATAGTAAGGCAGATTCGCCGTTACCTTAATAGGACGTCCTTCATTATAAGTGTTCACCAGTTCCTGGATGTCCGTCTTTAAAATATCCTGATTCAGTACCGTTACGTTGGAATACTCCGCCAGGGTTTCGCCCAGAATGGGGATCAGGTTCGCGTCGATCTCCACCGCCACCACGTGACGGGCATGTTCAGCCAGATACTGGGTCATGGTGCCGATTCCCGGACCAATCTCCAGTACACAATCCTGATCTGTGATTTCCGCCGCCCGGATGATCTTTTCCAGTACATGGGTGTCGATCAGGAAATTCTGTCCGAACTTTTTCTGAAAAACAAATTGATATTTCTGTATCATTGCAATGGTATTCCCGGGATTTCCCAAAGTTGCCATTCTCATTTCCTTTCTTACAAAGTCCTGCCGCCGGACAGGCGGCATGTATTCAGGGATGCCTGCTGCACTGCCTGAAAGTGATCTGTCAAAGTTCTTTGCCAGATAAGCGGTACAGACGCAGGGCGTTTTCCCAGGTCTCACGCTCCACCGTTTCCCGGTCCTCCCCCTTAATCTGACTGATCATTTCCACCACATATGGCAGATTCCTGGAGGAATTCCGCTTTCCCCGCAGGGGCACCGGTGAAAGATAAGGGCAGTCCGTTTCCAGTACAATGCTGGAAAGGGGAGCGTATTCTACAACTTCTTTCAGTTTCTTTCCGTTTTGGAAGGTAACCACACCGCCGATTCCCAGGAAAAATCCCATGTTCAGATATTCCCTTGCCATCTCTTTTCCATAAGAGAAGCAATGGATCACGCCGCCGATGTCGCCTGCATGCTGGGCTTTCATCATATCTAACGTATCCTGGGCGGCATCCCGGCTGTGAATGATCACCGGCAGCTTCACTTCCGCCGCCAGGTCAAGCTGTCTGGAAAACCATTTTTTCTGGATCTTCCGGTCCGGTTCATCCCAGTAATAATCCAGGCCGATCTCCCCCACAGCCACCGCCTTTTCCTCTGCCGAAGCTTTTTTCAGCCACCGGATATCCTCCTCCTTCATCTCGCCGCACTCGCTGGGATGTACCCCAACAGCAGCGTAGACAAAGGGATAACGTGCTGCCAGCCCAAGACTTCTCTCGGTACTTTCCAGACTGGCCCCCACGTTTACCACAGCTTTTATTCCAGCCTCCGGAAGGGAAGATAACAGTTCCTCCCGGTCCTCGTCAAATGCCTCATCATCGTAATGGGCATGTGTGTCAAATATCATATTCTGCTTATCCTTTCTGAATCCTCTGCTGTCCCTTCCTCTGCCGGCCTTCGCTGCTTTTTAGGCAGTAAGCCTCTTTTTTCGCCAAAAACCGGTTTTGCAGTCCCGATGCCTCCTCTTAAGCCGTCAGCCGAAAAGCAGACGCAAAAGCACATAAAAAGCCAAAAGGTGGGCCGGATAATAAATATAGAAAAAGTATTTTCCCGGAAAACGCCCCCGCTCCCCATTGTAAAAGTGAATGGGCACAAAAGCCAGGGCGGAAATACCAGCCCAGGAAATGCTGTCTATCACGGCCGCTGCCACGCCCGCTGCCGTCCGCAGAGCGCTTCCCCGGAACCAGTAAAGAAGCACCGTCATGAGAACGCCCATGGCTCCGTAATCGGTCTTAAGGAGCGCGGCGGCCGCGCATCCGGCAGCTGCGCTGAGAATCTGCAGCGCCGGATGGCGGAGATTTCTGCGGATTCCCAGGATACTTAAATAAGAAATCAGCAGCGTGAAAAGTACGTTCTGGTATCCCAGATAAAACCAGGACCCAAACAGCGCCAGATCAAAGGGAATCTCCGATATCAGAGCAAATACCAGAAGACGGAATCCGTATTCCTTTTCATGCCTGGTATGAAAAGCGCCCTCTGCCAGTAAAAAGGCAAAAATAGGAAAAGCCAGGCGGCCGATCCCTCTTAAAATCAGATCCACATACCACCAGGCAGAAGCACTGCCGGCAGTACCGCCTAAAATCCCCTGTTCCACCAGGGTAAGGCCCACATGATCCACCGTCATAAACAGAACAGCCAGAAGCTTTAACTGGGAGCCGTTAAGGCCGGCCGGACCTCTGCGAAAACTGCGTGCAAAGGCCGGCCCCCTCCTGCCCCGTTTTCCGGAAGAGATTGTGTGAATCGGAACGGTATTCATCAGCAGATTTCCGCTCCGGAAGGCATATCCTTCTCCGGCTTCATCAAAGCCAGTCTGCCTTCCGCATCCTCTGCACATAAAATCATGCCCTCGGAAAGGACGCCTGCCAGCTTGGCCGGTTTTAAGTTGGTCACAACCATGACCTTCTTTCCCACCATCTCTTCCGGCGTATAGTGGGCCTTAATGCCGCTGACGATCTGACGCACCTGGCTGCCGACTTTTACCTGGGAGCAAAGAAGCTTTTTCGATTTGGGAACGGCCTCGCAGGCAATGATCTCGCCTACCTGGAACTGAAGCTTTGCAAAATCATCGTAGGTGATCTCCGGCTTCGGCTCCAAATCGATCTCCTGCTGGGAAGAAGCGCTTCCCTCTTCCTGGCCTGCATTTTCTGCCTGACCGGCATTCTCTGCCGCATGGGCTGCCATCTGTGCCTTCTGGATCTCTTCTGCCTTTGCCAGAACTTCTTTTAAGTCCAGGCGGGCAAAGAGGATCTGGGGAGTCTGGGTTACCTTGTTTCCGGAAGGATACAGGCCGAAGGTGTCCATTTCATCCAGTTTTCTCTTTTCCGCATTCAGCTGGCTTAAGATCTTCTCTGCCGTCTCAGGCATAAAGGATTCCAGAAGGGACCCGCCGATGACAATGGCCTCCGTCAGATTATAAAGAACCGTTGCCAGACGGTCTTTCTTTGCCTCGTCCTTTGCCAGAGCCCAGGGCATGGTCTCATCAATGTATTTGTTGCACCGGCGGAAAATCTCAAAGATGGAGGTGATGGCGTCTGCTACCCGCAGCTGATCCATCTTTTCCACCGTTTTCTTAACAGAAGCCAGAACCGATGCCTTTAAGTCCTCATCAACAGACGCATCCTCTCCTTCTGCTGCGTTTTTGTTTTCTACAAGACCGCCGAAATATTTATTGCTCATGGAAATGGTGCGGTTTACCAAATTTCCCAGAATGTTGGCCAGATCGGAATTCATCCGTTCCACCATCAGCTCCCAGGAAATCACGCCGTCATTTTCAAATGGCATCTCATGGAGTACAAAATAACGCACCGCATCCACGCCGAATACATTTACCAGATCATCTGCGTAAAGCACATTTCCCTTGGACTTGCTCATCTTGCCGTCGCCCTGTAAAAGCCAGGGATGGCCGAATACCTGCTTTGGCAGGGGAAGATCCAGAGCCATAAGGAAAATAGGCCAGTAGATGGTATGGAAGCGGATAATGTCCTTTCCGATCAGATGGAGGTCTGCAGGCCAGTATTTTTTAAACAGATCTCCGTGATTGCCGTCACAGTCATAGCCAAGGCCAGTGATATAGTTGGTCAGTGCATCCAGCCACACATAGGTCACATGTTTCGGATCAAAGGAAACCGGGATTCCCCAGCTGAAGGAGGTCCGGGATACGCACAGATCCTGAAGACCGGGAAGAAGGAAATTATTCATCATCTCATTTTTCCTGGACACTGGCTGGATAAACTCAGGATGGCTGTTAATATGCTCAATAAGCCGGGGCGCGTATTTGCTCATACGGAAAAAGTATGCTTCCTCCTTAGCCGGCTGCACCGGGCGTCCGCAGTCCGGGCATTTTCCATCCACTAACTGGGACTCGGTAAAAAAGGACTCGCAGGGAGTACAGTACAATCCCTCGTAGTAGCCTTTATAAATATCGCCCTGATCATAAAGTTTCTTGAAAATCTTCTGTACCTGCGCCTCATGATCTGCATCTGTGGTGCGGATGAACTTGTCATAGGAAGTATTCATCAGATCCCAGATTTCTTTAATCTGTCCCGCCACCTGGTCAACAAACTCTTTGGGCGTAACGCCGGCCTGGGAGGCTTTCTCCTCGATCTTCTGACCATGTTCATCGGTTCCGGTCTGGAAGCGGACATCGTAGCCCTGTTCCCGGCGGAAGCGGGCAATGCTGTCTGCCAGCACGATTTCATAAGTATTCCCGATATGGGGCTTGCCTGAGGTGTAGGCAATGGCCGTTGTAATGTAGTACGGCTTTCTGCAGCTGCTGCACATAGTTTTTACCTTCCTTTCATTAATGATGATTCCCATGGCAAATGCCCGGCATCATAACATAAAGCCCGCCTTTAATTGCTTAAAGACGGGCTTTCCCGTGGTACCACTTTAATTCACCCTCCCTCATAAGGAGAGCCTCATTTCGGCTGCATGCCTGTGCTTTCCCCTGGCAAACCTTTGTAAATGGGGCGGGCAACAGCCTTTCACGATAACGGGTGAAACCGTCAGAACCTGACGCTGCCTGCGTTTCGGCTCCAAAGCTCCGAGGCCATGTTCACCGGCGCTCTTCATCGTCCCTTCTCAGCTTCCGGGATTCTCTGTTCATGCGCCCTGCCGGCTACTCTTCTCTTCATCGCTTTTCTCACTTTGAGTTTAGTGTACCTATTTCTTCTCTGTTTGTCAAGATTCCTTTGCACCGGAAAAAGAACACATATCTTGTATTCCGTCCAAATATACTATATAATGGCATTAATTTGCGGCAACTGTTCATAACCCGTCGTTTCAAGATGAAGGAGTTACTATGAAGCAAACCATAAGACGTATCCTGCCCCGGACTGCCGGCATGCTGCTGGCAGTTTCTCTCTGTCTGTCAGGCTGCCAAAATGCGGAAATGCCCTCCGAAAATGACGACAGTCCGGCATTTTCTCAGCTTAAAGAAGAATTTTACCAGGCTGCGGCTTCTTTTGATTATCTGACCCAGAAGCGTCTTGTAAAAGACCCGGAGACGGCCGGCCTCTCTGTCTGTTATCCCTCATTTCCGGATTTTTCTGAAAATGCCTGGAAAGAAGAACTTGATCTGGCCAAATCCCTGCGTTTCCAGCTAAATACCATCGACAGTACTGCTCTGGACAGCCAGGACCAGTTTCTTTTCCAGATCCTGTCCGAATATGCCGACTGCCAGCTGGAAAAAGAAGGCATGGAATCCTTCCGAGTCCTCTCTCTGCTGTCACCGGAAAGTGGACTTGTGGTTCAGGTCCCCCGGATACTGGGAACTTTTTCCTTCGAAACCCGGCAGGATGTGGAAGACTATTTTACGCTTCTCTCGGACCTTCCCCGCCTCTTTAAGGATCTGGCAGATCTGGCCCGTCAGGAAGTCTCCGATGGTCTTGTGTTGACCCCGGAATGGATTCAGGATGCAGAAAATGCCTGTTCTCCCTACTGTCTGGACACAGAACATAACAGCCTGTCTTTGTCCTTTTCGCGGCAGCTTGAAGGAATTTCCGACCTGACTCCCGAAGAAAGGACCGCCTATGAAGAACAGCACCAGAAATCCATGGATGAAACCGTGATCCCATCCTTCCAGAAGCTTGCCCAGGATATCCGCAGTCTTTCCGTGCAGACCATGAAGCAGGAGGGATTATGCGGCCGGACAGGCGGACAGGCCTTTTACCGGCACTTAGTCCGCTCTTTAACCGGCACCTCTTACCGGGATATCAGCCAGATCAAATCCATCCTAGAAGAACAGCTGCAGAACAATACCCGGTCCATGAACCGGCTTCTGGCAGAATCACCGGATTTAAGAGCCAGTTCCGTCTCTGCATTTGACCGCTTTTCCGATGCGAACCAGCTGCTTTCCTTTCTTCAGGAAGAAACGGAAAAACATTTCCCAGAAACAGGAGACAGCCGTCTGACCGCTTCTCTCTTTCCTGAGGAATTAACCGGTCTCTGGGATGTCCCCGGCTTTTTCACTCCGGCCAGAGATCAGACCATGAAAAATCAGAATATCTGGGTCAGCCAGTCCATGCTGGAGAACCCGTCCCAGCTTTACCCGGCTCTGGCACAGTCTGCATATCCCGGCGCATTTTACCGGGAATCCTGGCTCCGTGAAAATCTCACCGATCCGGTACGGCAGGTCCTTTCCTTTCCCGGCTGGGAGAAAGGCTGGGATCTTTATGCCAGAAGCTACTCCTTTTCCTTTGAAAACGGCCTGTCCCGGCAGTCCCGGCAGCTGATCCGCCTGACTCTGTCTTCTTCGCTGACTGTCCGGGCTCTGATCGATATTCAGGTGAATTATTACGGCTGGGGCCAGGAAGAAGTTCAAAAATTCCTGGAAGAAAATTACGGGGTCTCCCATGAGCGTGTGGCAGAATCCATCTACCGCTCTGCCGTCTACTCTCCCTGCCAAAGCCTTGCCTCCTGCATCGGCTACCTGGAAATCCGCCAGATGAAGACACAGGCGGCAGAAACTCTCGGCCAGCAGTTTAATGAAATGGAGTTCCACCGCTTCCTTCTGGAAACAGGACCGGCTCCCTTTTCTCTGATTCGAAGCCGCCTGGACACCTGGATCACCAGCCAGAATATGAATGCGCTTACCCGGTAGGAAAGACCAAACATCACCTCTTTTCTGCGATGTTTGGCCCGTCTTGTACTTTTTTTGTACAATCAAAGATATCGCTTGCCAAATAAAAAACATTGACTATAATACTATATGTAGATTCAAAAGAAAACCCATACACAATATAATGGAGGAAAGAATTGGAATGAACATCATTAAGCGAAGCGGCATGGAAGTTCCCTTCGACGCCGTTAAGATAGAAGATGCGGTAAAAAAAGCAAACACCAGTGTCCAGGATATGGACCGGCTTTCAGACAGCCAGATCCATATTATTGCTGATCATGTAACCGATCAGTGCAGCCAGATGAACCGCAGTCCCAATGTAGAAGAGATCCAGGACATGGTAGAAGAAGAGATCATGAAGCAGAAGGCCTACAAACTGGCTGCCAACTACATCACCTACCGCTATAAGAGGGAGCTGGTGAGAAAGTCCAATTCTACCGACAAGCAGATCCTCTCCCTTCTGGAATGCAACAATGAAGAAGTGCTTCAGGAAAATTCCAATAAGAACCCGGTAGTAAACAGCGTACAGAGAGATTATATGGCCGGCGAGGTCAGCAAGGATATCACCCGCCGGTTCCTTCTTCCCCAGGACATTGTGGAGGCTCACGAAAAAGGCATCATTCATTTCCATGATGCCGATTATTTTGCCCAGCATATGCATAACTGCTGTCTGGTAAATCTGGAAGATATGCTGCAGAACGGAACCATCATCAGCGAGACCATGATTGAGAGACCTCACTCCTTCTCCACAGCCTGCAACATCGCTACCCAGGCTATCGCTCAGATCGCCAGCTCCCAGTACGGCGGCCAGAGCATTACTCTGTCCCACCTGGCTCCCTTTGTAGAAGTAAGCCGCCAGAAATTCCGCAGAGAAGTGCGGGCCGAACTGGAAGCACAGAATATCAAGGCAGATGAGGATATGGTTTCCCGGATCGCCGAGATGCGGGTAAAGCGGGAGATCAAGCAGGGCGTCCAGATGATCCAGTATCAGGTCATCACTCTGATGACTACCAATGGACAGGCTCCTTTTGTAACGGTATTTATGTATCTGGATGAGGTTCCGGAAGGACGGCTGAGAGACGATCTGGCACTGATCATCGAGGAAATGCTTCTGCAGCGGATCCAGGGCGTTAAAAATGAACAGGGCGTATTCATTACCCCCGCATTCCCCAAACTGATCTATGTGCTGGAGGAGGACAATATCCACGAAGAAAGCCCTTACTGGGAACTGACAAAACTGGCTGCCCGCTGTACGGCGAAGCGGCTGGTGCCGGATTACATCTCCGAAAAGATCATGAAGAAATTAAAGGACGGAAACTGCTATCCCTGCATGGGCTGCCGCTCCTTCCTTACGGTATATCATGACGAAAATGATAAGCCGAAGTTCTACGGCCGGTTCAATCAGGGCGTGGTTACCCTGAACCTGGTAGATGCCGCATGTTCTTCCGGCGGCGATATGGCAAAATTCTGGGAGATCATGGATGAAAGACTGGAGCTTTGCCGCAGGGCTCTTATGTGCCGTCATGAGCGGTTAAAGGGCACGCCTTCCGACGTAGCTCCCATTCTGTGGCAGAACGGCGCTCTGGCCCGGTTAAAGAAAGGCGAGACCATTGACAAGCTCCTTTTCAACGGCTATTCCACCATCTCCTTAGGATACGCCGGATTATGTGAATGTGTCCGCTATATGACCGGAAAATCCCATACGGATCCGGAAGCAACGCCCTTTGCTCTGGAGGTAATGGAACATCTCAACGAGGCCTGCCGCAAGTGGGCTGCAGAAACCAATATCTCCTTCAGCCTGTATGGAACCCCTCTGGAGTCTACGACATACAAGTTTGCAAAGAAGCTTCAGGACCGCTTCGGCATCATTCCCGGAGTCACCGATAAAAACTACATTACCAACAGCTACCATGTCCATGTGACGGAGCCCATCAACGCCTTTGACAAGCTGACCTTCGAGGCCCAGTTCCAGGAGCTTTCTCCCGGCGGCGCCATCAGCTATGTAGAGGTTCCCAATATGCAGAACAACATCGAGGCAGTCCTGGCTGTGATGCAGCATATTTACGACCACATCATGTACGCAGAGTTAAATACCAAGAGCGATTACTGCCAGATATGCGGATATGACGGAGAAATTCAGATTATCGAGGACGAGCATAAAAAGCTGATCTGGGAATGCCCCCACTGCGGAAACCGTGACCAGAATAAGATGAATGTAGCCAGACGTACCTGCGGCTACATCGGCACCCAGTTCTGGAACCAGGGCCGGACCCAGGAAATCCGCGAGCGGGTAATGCACCTGTAAGAGGTTCAAATCATTATGAACTACGCTGAAATCAAATATTATGATATTGCAAACGGGCTTGGTGTCCGCACCAGCCTGTTTGTATCCGGCTGCAGCCACCGGTGCCCCGGCTGCTTTAATGAAATCGCCTGGGACTTCCATTACGGCAAGGAATTCACCCGGGAAACCATGGAGGAAATCTTAAAATCCTGTGAGCCCGGCTATATCCGCGGACTTTCTCTTCTGGGCGGAGAACCTCTGGAGCCGGTAAATCAAAGAGGACTCCTGCCTCTGGTAAAGGCCTTTAAGGAACGGTTTCCCCGGAAAGATATCTGGTGCTACACCGGCTATACCTATGAGACAGATCTTCTGGCCCCCGACGGACGGGCCCGCTGTGAAGTTACAGATGAATTATTAAGCTGCATTGATATCCTGGTGGACGGAGAATTTATCCAGGCAGAAGCGGATATTACTCTGAAATTCCGCGGCAGCCGCAACCAGCGGGTGCTGCAGATACAAAAAGAGGGCTGCCCCCTCCTTTTTGACTGAAATTCCTGATAGAACAAAGTTTCCCATTAAATAAAAAAACCGGCAGAACGAGATATGTTGTCATGTTTCCTATCTCGTTCTGCCGGTTTTTATTTCCGAAACAGCAGGCCGGAGGAACATGCCTGCATGGCTGTCCGACAGCTGCTGTAAAGTATCTTGTTTCTCCTATTCGGCCATATTCCGGTAATCACTGTCATAATACATGGTTCCATCTTCCTCGGATTCAATGGAATCAATGGTATAAACTTCGCCGTTCTCCTGAAGGATCAGACCTTCCAGCTCATAGTTTTCAGTAAACGTATTTACAATAGACTGCACCACCAGACGGATCTGTAAATCATCCTCTGCATCGGTGATCTGATTCAGATTCAGGGTGCCGATTCCTTCGGTTCCTTCATCGAAGCTTATAATCTCCGTTCCCTCATTTAAAATCTCATATTGGATCATCAGATCAATAATAGCCTGAGCATCCAGCTCTTCCGTTTCCAGGGACTCCATCTCCTGAAGCAGCCCGTCTCCATTTTTCTTAATACGATAGATTGCCACCGTAGCGTATACCGGAAGATTTTCATTTCCCTTGTTCCGCTCCTCCATGGTATCCGCCTTAATCGTCTCAGAAGAAGGTACGGTCGCCTGGGCAGCATTTTTCTCCGGAGTCGGAGTACAAGCCGCCAGAGACATTGCCATCATAACAGCAGCCAGAAGCAAAATGCACTTTTTCATAAATTTTACAGCCTCCTTAAAATAATTATGAACTATCTTTTTCCCGGAACCAGTGGTCCAGACAGGTAAGGGCTTTTGTCAGAGCCGCCAGTTCATCCTCTGTCAGCTGTTCCACAATGCTCTGGATCATCTCCTGATGAAACCTGGCATGATGCTGGTAAGCGGCTTTTCCCTTTTCCGAAAGCGAGATATAGACCACGCGCCGGTCTGTCTGTCCCCGCTGCCGTATAACATACCCTTTCTTCACCAGACTATTCATGGCAATGGTAAGGGTTCCTACGGTAACGGACAGGGTTCTGGCAATCGTTGACATGTTTTTCGGTTCCTGTATGCCGATCGCCTCGATCACATGCATATCATTATTCGTAAGATCCTGAAATTCCGAAGATTCCAGGGCCCTCTGTTCAATTTCCATCACATCCCGAAACAGATTCACCAAAACTTCGTTCAGCGTTCCGTAACTGTCCACACGTGTTCCTTTCTCTGCTTTCATTTAAATGTACCTGCTGATTATACATGATTTTCCCAAGTTCCACAACCGGGTAATCCTTATGAAATTCTTACAAGCTTGTGATTTTTCCGTGAATTCTGCCGCCGAGTAGGCGGCTTTTATTCAGGGATTCCAAATGCGCCCCAACTCTTTTCCTTTTGAAAATTTCTTGCCTGCGGCGCATGAAGGTTTTCAAGCGGACATGCTTGCATGTCCATTTGGCGACTGCCGCGAGAGTCAAAAACCCTGCAGCTTGCTGCTGGGTTTTTGACTCGGGGATTCCTATAAATTTTCAAATACCAGCCGTGCAAAAACTTCTCCCCGCTCTTCAAAATTTTTAAAGATGCCGTAACTGGCCGCAGCCGGCGAAAGCACGCAGCTGCATCCCTTCCTGGTGCGCCGCCTGGCTTCCCGGACCGCATCCTCCAGATGCTCTACCGGAATCAGCCGTTCCGGCCGCTTAAATCCCGGATACTTATCCCGGATTTCCCGAAAGATCCTCTCTCCCGTTGCTTCCATCAAAATTATATTTTCCACCGGACTGCCGGACAGATACCGGATCAGGTCCTGATAATCAATGCCCCGGTCCATGCCGCCGATCAGGACCGTATCCGCGTCCTTTAATGTATTCAGCGCCTGGATGGTGGTATCACAGATGGTGGAAATGGAATCGTCATAATAGCGGACCCCGTCTTTCGTACCCAGATAATACAGCCGGTGCGGAAGGGGCCGGAAGCTTTTCAGTCCCCGCAGGAAGTCTTCTTCCCCGATTCCCAGAAGACGGCACACCGCGTAAACCGCCGCAATATCAAAATAATTATGGTGGCCCAAAAGGTGGATCTCCTCTTCCGGAATGACAAAACACCGGTCTCCCTGGAAGATCCGGTTTCCTTTTAAAAGAACATCTTCTCCCTCCGGCTTCCCGGCGCCGCCGTCTTCATCCTCCCCCAGATCCCGCACCGCAATCAGATGTGAGGGGCATTCCCCCGGCCTGGGCAGACACTGCTGGCCGCAGATCAGGATATCCTCCGGCTTCTGGTTCCGGAAGACTTTTTCCTTGGCAGCCGTATATTTTTCCATGGTGCCGTAATGATCCAGATGTTCCTCATGAATGTTTAAAAGGACTCCCACATGGGGCGATACCGTCATATACTCCAGCTGATGACAGGACATTTCAAAGACAATAACCGTGTCCGGCTCCACCTCATCCATATGGTCAAAGGCCGGAATTCCGATATTTCCCGCGATCATGGTCTTCCTTCCTGCCTCCTTTAAAATATGGTACAGCAGGGATGTGGTGGTACTCTTTCCCTTCGTTCCGGTGATTCCCACAATCTGATCCCGAAACAGCTGGAAAAACACCTCTGTCTGGGAGATAATGTTGCATCGGTACTCCGTCACAGGACGCTCCAGGACGATTCCCGGGCTTTTAAATACCACATCGTATTCATCCAGTGTCTTCTGATAGTCCGGTCCCACGATCCAGGAAACATCCGGATCGGGAAGCCATGCCTTCTCTGTGTTCTGATCGGCGATGGTAAGGGAAGCATATCGTTTCGTGCGGGCCAGCATCCGGTAAGTGGACTGTCCCTCCCGCCCAAAACCAAGGAGCAGCACCTTTTTTCCTTCTATCCAGGCGTCGATCTGCGTCATCTTTTCGTTCATTTTATTTCCTCACACACCGTTCCTTTACCAGAGCCAGCCACTTCTCCGGAACCAGATTCTCCGGGTCATAGTACGTGCTGTAATGGTCTCCTTCTTCTGCATACCGCTCATAAAGGCCGGTGGTCTTATAATACTCCAGAAGAAGGGGAAGCTTCCTGCCTTCCTTCTCCCATTTTTGTATGGTCATGACAATGGCCGTATTGATCTCGCTGCGGCTTCCCACACACTCAAACGGTTTCTCTTCCTGAATCCCGGTAAGTTTTTCCAGGGTATCCCGGAGGCTTTCATCCTCCAGCATATCCCGGCCGAAGATCTCCGCAAGCTCTCCGGGGCTTAAAAACGGCGAAAGGATCAGGTAGACAAAAAGGCATTTGGGACAATGGCCGCACCATTCGTCGGTTTTGCTTCCTGCATTGCAGCTTCGGAATACCGGATGGTAATCTCTGCATCCGGCAAAATACCGGGCGATCTGGAACTCGCTTAAGGGCCGCAGAAGGCTGAAGTAATAGGCGCTCCCCGGCAGATACTCCTTTGCATAATCGTGAAAATCCTTTTCGAAACGGAAGCTTTTGGAATACTGGTGATTGACCGTGCTTCCCAGGACCGTACTTTCATTGGCGCTGGACTCATTGGACAGAGCAATCCAGGAAAGACCGTAAAGTCTGGCAGCAACCAGAGAAGAAAAGGCCACAATGGCAGAAAAGGGCGTATGTCCGTTTAAAAATCCCTGCTTATTTAATTCCAGCATGTTCTTATCCAGAGTACGGCGGACACAGATTACCCGATCTTTCGAGAGGCCTGCCTTCTCTGCCGTATGGAGAGTGGCTCCTCTGGGATTAATGATATATCCGACGATATTTTCTCCCGCTTCCTTTAAAAGTTCCAGCGTCACCGCAGAGTCCTTACCGCCTCCGATGGGGACCAGAACACCTGCCGGAGAATCCGGATTCCAGTGAGCCAGTGTGCCGGCTGCAGACTGCATGCTGCCCTCCTCTGCCGAAATATCCGGTAAACTTCCGTCCTCTGTCCGGATATCCATAAATCCGGAAATCTCTGCCTCCCGGATCCCGTTTACGTAAAAAAATTCTCCCAGTCCGTTAAAATACAGATCTTTCCACCAGTCAATCTGCCGGGCGGTAAGTCCGCCTGCCTCTACCCTGACCAGCGGGGAACAGGTGATCTTCCAGTAACTGACTAATTCCGTCATTCCCAGAGAAAAAATCATCTTCTCCAAAAGAGGGTCTGCCCCGCTGCCGGAACAATCCAGCTCTTTGTCAGATCCGGCCCCCCAGGATTCCTGTTCTCTCCGTTTTGCCGTCTTCGGTTTTGGAAATGTCCAGACCGGTGCGAACCGGGCCAGACCAGGAATCTCAAAATGATATGTCACTGTCAGAGAATCCTTGCCGTCTGTGATCTCATAGCTATGATAAATAAATTCCGGATACTGATTCCGGAATTCCTCGTACTTTTTCGTATTATTTTCCATATGCATTCCTTTCCACTGGATCTGCCTGAATCAACATCTTTGATTATAGCTGACAAATCCAGGGTTTGCAATGCTTATCTTCCATGCATTTCAGTATGGCTGCGCAAACATCCCGCCCAGCCAGATGCTGGCGCCCACACCTGCAGCAGTGGCAAAAAGGGCGCCCCAAAGAGCGTATCTGGTTTTCCGGATTCCCACGCTTCCAAAATAAATGCTGAGACAGTAAAATACCGTTTCCGTGCTGCTTAACATAAGAGATGCCATAAGTCCTAGGGCGCTGTCCGGTCCCTGGGATTTGAAAATATCCAGCATCAGACCGGTGGCAGCCGAATTCGACACCAGCCGCATCAGGGTAACGGGAATCAGCTTTGCCGGGATATGAAAAAAAGCAGCCGGTGCCTGCAGAATATCTGCCAGAAAATCAAGGAATCCTGAGGCACGCAGCACTTCCACTGCCACCATAAGACCAGCCAGGGTAGGGAAAAGCTCCGCCGTAATCTCCATTCCTTCTTTTGCACCTTTTAAAAAATCATCAAATACCGGACGTCCGGCAAGGAGGCCGAAGGCAACGAAATAAAAGATTGTAAAAGGCATCAGCGCCGATGACAGCCAAATAAAAAAAGATATCCACATGCTCCGCCATTTTTAATGTGGTTTTCCACATTTTATGAGCAGAACACTGCGGATATTCAAAACATGGGATAGTGGTAATTCGTTTTCTCCGATGTTATAATAAAAAGAACCTGAAAGTTATAATTATGGAGGTTTCCCCATGGTTTCTGATCTTTTTCTGGCAGAAGATGCCAGTTATACCAAAACAGAACAGCAGATCATAGAGTTTATCTGCCAAAATCCCAGCAGTTTTCTTACGGTATCCATCTCCCAGCTTGCCAGGCGGCTGGAGGTTTCCGACGCCACCGTTTCCCGTTTTGCCCGTCATGCAGGATACCGGGATTTCAAAGATTTAAAAACAGCCGTGGCCCAGGCCATGGAAGGAGCCGGCCCTGCAGAAAAGCTGAAGGAAAGCATCTCCTCGGAAAACAGCGCCGGCCTGGAGCGTTTTCTCCTCCACCAGCAAAGCTGTATCCAGAAGACCCTGGACCGGATCGACGAAGAAGCCTTTTCAAAGGCTGTGACGGCCATCTGCCAGGCGCCTTCCGTTTATATTCATGGAAAAGGCGCATCCCGCTCCCTGGCCCAGCTTCTTGCCTTCCGCCTGAAACGATTCGGAAAAAACGTGTGTCTCCTTCCTTCCGGAGGATCGGAACTTTTTGAAGATCTGGTCCATGCAGAATCCGGAGACGCCCTCATCACCTTCGGGTTTCAGAAACTTCCCGCCGAATCGAAAGTCCTCTTAAAGCAGGGACGGGACATGGGGTGCCGCACTATCCTTTTCTGCAGCCGGATCTACGCAGAACTGGATCCCAAAGATCCCATCCGCCTTTTTGTCTACCGGGGCGAACCGGAAGAATACCATTCCATGACCGCTGCCATGGCCGTTCTGGATGCCCTGGTCCTGGAAATCGCTGCAGTCATGGGAGAGTCAGCAGTCGGCCGGTTAGACCGGCTCCACCAGATGAAGCGGCAGTACCGGGACCAGCTGCCGGGATAAGAGCTCTGGAGTATCGTTCCATGATGATTTTACTGGGTCAGCACCGATACGTAATCTCCTCCCAGGCTGTGAATCTCCTTCAAAGCCCGTTTTAATGTTCCTGCCGTTTTTACCTGGAAGGAAAGATTGCTGGAGATCTGGATCTCATACCGGCCGTCCCGGACAGCTGCCTTTAAATCCTCTGTTCTGGAAATCGTCCGGGAAAACCGGGTGCAGACACATCCGTACTGAAACGCCTGATGGGTATCGCTTCCGCTGACTACGGGAATTCCCAGTTCCTGTCCCAATCCGTAAACCTTCCGCTGGGTCTCCTCTTTCTCTTCCGCCAGATCCTTGCCGTTTAAATCCAGAAAATCAAACTGTAAAAGAAGCTCCCTGGGAAGTTCCGGAATATGTCCCCCTTCCCGGAAGGGATGCCCCGCTCCTACCATCACCGGATATTCCCGGAAAAGAGCTATCAGTTCGCAAAATGGAAGAAATTTTCCTTTTTCCTTATGAGGTTCCAGCCGCCGGTTCAGTTCCAGAATATCTTCCATGGTTCCTATGGTCAGTACATGACCGCCCTCTGCTATATCCGTCTCCATTCCAGGGAAAATCCGGAGTCCCTCTGCCAGAAAGGTATCCTGGTCCCGCTGGAAATTCTCTCTGATGTACTCATATACCTGATCAAAGCCCAGAGTATTGAAATGCTCCGTCAGGCAGATGGCATCCAGTCCCGCCTGCCTTGCCTCGCCAAATAGCCAGTTGGTATAAACCTTCGAAAATGGCAGTTTCTTTGCCAGTTTTCCGTGTGTATGAAAATCAATCTTCATGGAATATCGTTCCCCTCTCTTTTTTATCGTTTCCAGGACGCAGAAAGTCCCTTAAATCTGCAGCACTCCGCTTCCCACCCATTGGGAAAGTCCCAGACAGACCGCCGTCCAGACTGCCGAAAGGCCCACAAACCAGATATCGGCCTTTTTCAGGCGCAGGGAAGCCAGACGGATACGCTTTACCGCCATATTTCTGGAAGCATACCGGTATCCCTTTAATTCCAGGGCCTCCACCGTAGTTCGGGAGCGCTTGGCTGTGTTCAGCATCAGCGGATAAAAAGCCGACATAATCACTTTTACCTGATAGACCAGCCATTTCACCTTTCCGGCAAGAGTATCCCGCGCCGGTGCATTGCCTCTGAGCCGATAGGAAAGAAGAATGTTCTGAAACTCCTCCATAAGGATAGGCAGCATCCGGTACCCGAAAGAGATAGAAAAGGAAAACCGCTCCGGGCAGCCGAACCACTCCAGTCCATTGGCCAGCCGGTCCGGATCCAGACCGGAAAATACCGTCACCGAAGCCAGCGAAACCACTGCCACTTTAAGGGTCATGATCAGAAGAGAAACCACCGTCTCCCCATTTCCTCCGAAAAACAGCGAAACAAGAAGCAGATATCCGGTCTGGGTAAATACCCCCAGACAAAACAAAAACAGAACCAAAGGTGCAATCTTTGCCAGTCTGGCAGTGACTGCCACCAAAAGGAACATTCCCAGCAAAAGAATAACATTATCCATAAACCATGGCACCAGTCCGAAAAACAGATACCACAAAAGCAGGATCCTGGGATCCAGAGCCGCAATCACCGTATCGTTATTTCCATAGGCGTTTTTCAGCACCTGATTCCGCAGAAAATCAATGGAAACCTTATCAAATATATTTTCAGACAGCTTCTCCAGCATAATGCATCTCATTCCTTTCCTTCTCCTGGAAACAGTCAACAAACTCTTCAATTGTATAACAGCCGGCCTTCTCCGAAAGCGCCCTGCCCATGGCATAGATTTCCGGCGGACGGATCCCCAGTTCCGCCGTATTGGAATCCGAAAAGATTTCATCCCGGATGCCGTCAGCGATCAGCTTTCCCTCCTTCAGCACCAGGATCCGGTCTGCCCACTGGCATACCAGCTGCATATCATGGGTGGCAATCACCACCGTATCTGTAATCCCCTTTAACCGCTTAAGAGTTTTCATAATCTCATGGCGGGTGGCAATATCCAGGTTCGCCGTAGGCTCATCCAAAAGAAGAATTCCCGGATTCAGCGCAATGCCGATGGCCAGCGAAGCCCGGCGCATCTGTCCGCCGGAGAGAAGCCGCCCGTCCCGCTCTTTTATGGCTGTCAGATCAAATAATTCCAGAAGCTCTTCCGTTCTCTTCTCCCAGTCCGGTATCTGCCGCACTTTCATGGCATAGGCAATATCCGCCTGGATGGAATCCTTGATAAACATCTCCTCCGGGTTCTGATATACCATGGAAATCAGCCGTGACATCTCTTCCGGGCTCATTTTCCGCGTATTCTTTCCCTGGAGAAAAACGGTCCCCTCCTCCGGTTTCATAAGTCCAATCATCAGCTTCATCATCGTGGACTTTCCTGCGCCGTTTGTGCCGATCAGAGCTACCTTCTCTCCCTTTCGGATCTTCAGAGAAAACCCGTCGAATATGGGACGGTTCTCCCCCTTTACCGCCCGGTATCCGGCCCGGATATTTTCCAGGTCCACCATGGTCTCGCCCTTTTGTTTTTCCTCCTGATTCCGCCTCACAGAAGGCCAGAATCTGCAGGGAGAAAAGACCTCCCTTCCTTCATCCACCGTAGTGGGAAGCTGCACATTCTGAGAAAGAATCCCTTTTTTCTTAAGGATCCAGGCCGCCGAAGTGACCTGTGGGGGAAAGATATTGCTCTCTTCCAGATCTTCTACCTGTCTTAATGCCTCTCTTGCCGGAAGCTTCCAGAGAATTTCCCCGTCCCGCATAAGAACCGCATTTTTGCAGTACTCTGCAATATATTCGGTGTGGTGTTCGATCACAATGATGGTCTTTCCATATTCCTGGTTCAGCTTCTTTAAAATCTCATAAGTCTGTCTGGCATGGAAGGGATCCAGCTGTGCAATGGGCTCATCTAAGATCAGTACCTCCGGCTCCAGCGCAAGGGCGCCGGAAAGCGCCAGCAGGTGTTTCTGTCCGCCGGAAAGCTGCCAGATAAAATCATTTTCCTTTTCTCTCAGGCCGCACATAGAAAGGGCCCGTCTTCCCCGCTCCTTATATTCATCCATGGCATAATTTAAACACGCAAAGGAAGCATCGTCCAGAACGGTGGGCCGTACGATTTGATTTTCAAAATCCTGATATACGTACCCTACCTTCCGTGCCAGATCCCCCACATCCTGTTCTGCAGTATCCAGACCGTCAATAAGCACCCGGCCTTCCATATCTCCCGTAATAAAATGAGGGATCAGTCCGTTTAACGTCTTACACAAAGTGGACTTCCCGCAGCCATTGTTTCCGATGACTGCAAGGAAGTCTCCTTTTTCCACGTGAAGACGGACATGTTTCAGGGATGGCTTTGACGCTCCCGGATAGGTAAATGTCAAATCTTCAATTCTTATCATGAAATCTTCTCCCGTCTCAGCCGGCGTTTCTAAGCTGCGCGTTCCGCTTCATCCAGAAAATTACAATGGCTGCTGCAGCAGCAGCGACGATAATCCCCACAGCCAGGGCCCCGCTGCTCTCTGCCCAGGATGCCTCCCAGTCGATGATCTGCATGCCGCTCTCTGCCAGATATTCTGCACCCACTGCCGCACCAAATCCGATCAATGAAAGTACCGCAGCCTTAACAGACAGTACCGGCTTACCGGAAATCTGATCCTGGGCCTGTCTGGGTTTTATTCCCAGAAGGGGTTCGATCTTTCCATATAACCGGGGAACCAGATACATGGTGGGAAGCATACAGAAGAAGATTCCGGAAAACAGTACGTCATTAAGGAAAGCGAATCCTTCTGTAAAGAATACGCTCTCCGGCAGTCCCGGCACCGCCTCAAATTCAGCCACTGCCGTCTGTACCTTTACAATATCCACGGTCATTCCCATAAACAGCTGCAGGATTACTCCCAGGATCGCTGCTGCACCCACCTGTGTTCTGTTCTTTGGATCTTTTACCAGACATCCGGCAATATATACGCCGATGGCTACCGTTAAAAACTTTTCCAGCTCGCCAAGCCCTCCGAACTGTCCCAGCATAATTTCACTGAATACCAGCTCGCCGGTAGATGCTCCCAAAGCCGCAGACAGCGGGTCGAAAAGCATTGCCAGGGAAAGGGGAATAAACAGAAAATACTCCACAGAAAACTCTACAATTCCCACCTGAAATTTCGGAATCAGCTCCGTAATCAGGGTTGCCAGCCCGTAAAGGGACATGGTCAGGACAAATACCATCAGCTTCTGTGACTGATTCATGCCGTTGCTCTTTTTCGCACTCATTTTGAAATACCTCCATACATAAACATTTTGGTTTTCAGCTGCCTTTTTGATATCTTTTTTCAATTGTACTTTCATTATAAAAAGGCAATGTAAAGTATTCCATCAGGTTTATGTAAAATGTAAATAAATTTTCATTTATTGTAAAAATGTTTTAATTTCTTTCATTTTTTTATTTCAAAGGCTCCTTACCGAGAATCGGAGGATTCTGAATGACGGAGGAAATGCAGCATAATTTCCTTCCCCGGGGTAATATACATATATTAACCCTTTCTCAGGCAGGAATCTCCATGGGCAGACAATTCAGCAAATTATTGCAGCAGTTATTTAACAGAAAGAGGGCCGCCACCGCTGCCCTCTTTTTCTTCTCTTTTCTTATCGGCCGCTTCGCCGCCCGGATGATGACAGAATCCCCCGCTGCTCTGGCCAGCCAGACGCTGCAGGCCCAGATCAGTCAAAGTGACCGCCAGTCCTTTCTTTTTGAAGAAGGAAACTGGGGCCTGAGCTTTCAGGAAGAAGGAAAGCCTCCCATAGCCAACGCATCCATGGAATATTTATCGCAGTTTCATGCATTTTACGCAAAAGATACGGAGGAAAAGGTTCTCTACCTTACCTTTGATGCCGGCTACGAAAACGGAAATACCGCCGCCATTCTGGATGCGCTGAAAAAACATCAGGCGCCGGCAGCCTTCTTTCTGGTGGGAAATTATCTGGAAACCAGCCCGGAGCTGGTAAAAAGAATGGCGGCGGAAGGCCACATTGTAGGAAATCACACCTTCCACCACCCGGATATGTCAAAGATCGCTTCCAAAGAAGCCTTTGAAAAGGAATTAACGGACCTGGAGGATCTGTATCAGCAGGTTACCGGCCAGCCTATGAAAAAGTACTACCGTCCGCCCCAGGGAAAATACAGCGAAGAAAATCTTAAGATGGCATCCGAACTGGGCTACAAAACCTTTTTCTGGAGCCTTGCCTATGTGGACTGGTACGAAGACAAACAGCCCGCCAAAGAAGAGGCCTTCCAAAAACTGTTAGGCCGCATCCACCCCGGCGCCATCGTTCTCCTCCACAGCACTTCAAAAACAAACGGGCAGATCCTGGATGAACTGCTGACAAAATGGGAAGAAATGGGTTATCGATTCGGCTCGCTGGATGAATTGTAAAGCTTCTCCATCCACTCACTTTCCTTAAAGCCCGTCAGCACGCCCTCCTCCATCACCACAAGAGGACGCTTTACCAGCATCCCGTCTGTGGCCAGAAGAGCCAGCTGTTCTTCTTCTGTCATGTGGGGAAGCTTGTCCTTAAGTCCCATCTCTTTATACAAATTTCCGCTGGTATTAAAGAAACGTTTTAACGGCAGTCCGCTTTTCTGATACCATTCCCGAAGTTCATCAACGGAAGGATTTTCCTCCTTGATGGGTCGGGTCTGGTAGGGAATGCCCTGTGTATCCAGCCATTTCAATGCTTTCTGACAGGTACTGCATTTCTGGTAACACAGTACCGTTATGTTTTTTCCGCTCATAGACGTCTCCTTCTGCTTTTTTATTTCCGCCGGCAGTCAGCCGTCGGATACCTGAAACAGCGATGTGATCCGGTTTCTTTCAAACATATTGTGATACTGCAGCATATCAAACCAGTGAAACAGCGGATATTCCTTTTTCTCTTCCCAATGGGACCAGCTTTCCCACACCATATCGCTGGTATAATACCCCAGAATGTGAACTACCGGACACTGCCGGTAAAGAAAGCAGAGAAAAGAAATAAAATCCGTAATTTCCAGATTCGCCCGCTCCAGAATCGTACAGGAAAGAAACATGGCGCTTAGATTCTCTTCCAGCATACTCTCTGTGTCGTAGTTTGTCCAGACCAGAAACGGTGTAATATACCTTCTTAAATAATCTTCCCCTGCCGCTTCTTCAAGAGAACATCCATACAGCGCCTCATAAAACGTATCCTCCACACTGGGCTGATGATCCCCGAACAGAATGATCATGGTAGGCTCGTCCACATTTTCATAGTATTCGATCAGATACTGAAGGGCCTGGTCAGATTCCCGGATCAGGGACAGATACTGCTCCGTCATCGGCATATCCTGGTAATCCGTCAAATGTACCGCTGCTTCATAATCCGTCTCATATCCTCCATGGTTCTGCATGGTAACATCAAAGATAAAAAGCGGCTGCCCTTCTTCTTTTTCCTCCGTAAGATTAATAATCTTCTGATAATTTCCCAGATCCGACACGTACCCCCGGATGGTGGGAGAATCCTGAAAATATTCAATTCCGTAAAATTCATCAAACAGCATATTCCGGTATGCTTCATCCCGGTTCCAGTTGGTCTTTTCATTTGGATGCATGGCCACCGTACGGTATCCCTGCTCTTTCAGAATACTGGCCAGACCGTAGCTGGGGTTCCGCATATAAATCTGATAAGGCACCGAACCGCTGGGGGTAAAGGCAATGGAATTTCCCGTAAGAAATTCAAACTCCGAATTGCTGGTCATAGATCCAAAAACCGGCATATAAAGGTTCCCTTTTATGCTGTTTGTTTCCAGAGAATCATAAAACTCCATAAAAGGTTCATCCGTATTAAAATCTCCCACCATCCGCAGAGTAGAAAGAAGATACCCATACTGTGCATAAGACCAGCTTGGATACCACATATTGATTTCCATTCCCAATGCTGCAATTCCATATTGGAAAAAAGTAAAAAGAAAGACTGCCATGCAGACAAGAGAACCTGCCGCCGTCCCGGCCCAGATCTTTTTGGAAGGCAGGCGCACAGGAAACAGTCAGATAAGAACCGTCCAGAGAAGAATCACCAATACTCCCGCCGCCACCTGCAGCGTAATGTCATACTGATACGTATCCGCCACGGTCATCGCCGTCCGAAAAGCCATAATATCCCAGATCATAATCGGTCTGCCGCGGAATTCCACCACATAATGTTCCGCCAGGGCCCACACCGTAAGAATCACATTCAGCAGGGAAAATCCCACCCCCATGGAATTCGTCACGGCAAAGACCACAAAATAAAGCAGGAAAAACAGCAGCAAATTCAGGATCCGGTAAATAAGTTCAATCTCCATCAAATTTCTCGTGATCCATTCAAACACGCCAAACATCACAAACGGCGTCAGTATCAGTACTGCTGTCCCTGCTTTTCTTTTCATGTTTTCCTCACTCCACTCTCACATCCATTTCATTCACAATGTATTTATCATAACATATTTTTAACAGAAAAATGAGAAAAACACGAAAATTTAACATTTTTCGTCCTCTGCATACAAAAAATCATTTCACTTCCGGTCCATCAGTTTACAAAATATCACCCCTGCCGCCGTACTGATGATCGTAGCCGCCAGGGCCGGGCCCGTGACGGCAGCCGGGTCGCTGCTTCCAAACTGGCTTCGGTACGCGACGATGGTCACCGGAATCAGCTGGAGCGATGAGATATTTATAATCAGGAAGGTGCACATTTCCCGGCTGGCCTTATCCTCTCCAGGCTTTTTTAATGCCTTCATGGCCCGAAGTCCCGCCGGCGTGGCGGCGCTCCCAAGGCCCAGCATATTGGCAATCATATTTACCGCCATATGCTTCCTGGCCGGATGGCCTTTCTCCAGATGCGGAAAGAGAAAATCAAGAACCGGCTCCATTTTTCCTGCCAGCCAGTCCACCAGACCGGAAGTCTGGCCGATCTGTAAGATCCCATTCCAGAAGGTCATGATCCCCAGCATGGTGATTCCCAAAGAAACCGCCTCTGCCGCTCCGTTTAAAGCCCCCGTGGTCACCTGATCCAGAGTTCCGTGAAAGGCTCCCCACAGGATTCCGATTAAGATCATCCCGGCCCAAAGATAATTCAGCATAACGTTTCCTCCATCCATGGAAATAAAAACAGAGACGGCAGCCTTCCGTTTTGGAAGTTTTGCCGTCTCCATATTTTATTTTTATCATGAAGCAATTATTCCTGGAGAAAGGAATCTGAAAGGGATGTCTCCTGCTGTTCCCTCTCCGCCATCTCATACACCCCCACCAGATACTCCGCCACTTCTCTCCCATACCGCAGCGCCGCATCCAGCAGTCCTTCCGGCAGTCTGCTGTAAAACTTGATGTTCTCGTAAGTAAAGTTCCCCTCATAGCCAATCTGCTTCAGACAGACAAATACCTGCTCCCAGGGAACTGATCCGGCAAAAGGCGTCATATGGTCATCATACACAGTCAGATTGTCATTAACATGAAGGACCTTGATCCGCCGTCCCAGAAGCTTAAGGGCCTTTACATGGTCAAGCCCCGCTTCATTGGCATGGCCGAAATCCCAGCAGATTCCCACATTAGGAAACTCACTGGACAAAGCATCGACCAGCTCCATCACTTCCTCCGGATTCGCTCCGAATCGCCGCATGGGAATCAGCCGGTGGTTTCCCCGGCGGTCTGTCTTTTCACTGCTTCCGGCCACCCCCTGGGGATAATGAAAGGTATCAAAAAGATTCTCTATGGCAATGCCGGTATGAAAAGAAGCGGCCGTTTCCAGAACGGGTTTGAAAAATTCAATATTTTTCTTAAGATTTACCCGGAAGCGGTTGTCCCCGTAATCCGTTCCCGGATGCATAACCACCCAGGGAATTCCCAGAATTCCCGATGCCTCCACAGAGCGGTTTACCATCTCCATCCTTTCATCCAGTCCCTCTAAGTCCGGACTTAACATATTAAAAAAGGGAGCATGGGACTGAACCGCCGGCATATCCATTTTTAAAAGCTTCTCTCTGGTCTCCTTCATCCGATCCCGCCAATCCGGCAGAGAAAGGCTCCGGGAAACGGCATCCTTCTTCTGCATCGCGCCGGTAAAGGAAATATCCACTCCCCGGTACCCGGCATCCCGCAGCTTCCCTGCCATTTCTTCTATGGATGCCTCTCCGGCTTTCCATCCTTTCAGCGCTCCCGTAGTCTGTACAATCCGCATCTTTATTTCCTTCCTTTCCCATGGATTTCACAGTCAAAGACCCTCGCGGCAGTCATCTTACTTCATGGCCGCCTTTGACATGCCGCTTACAATATACTTCTGCAGGAAGAAAAACAGCACGCACACCGGCACAATGGAAATGGTGGCTCCCGCCATAATATGATTAAAATTCGTCACTTCCATGGCCGCCACCGACTGGCGCAGTTCCTGCACACCCAGAGCCACCGTCCTGTGACTTTGATTGGTAGTCATGATCTTGGGCCAGAAATAGCTGTTCCATCCGTTGATAAAGGTGATCAGCGCAGTAGTAATTACCGTAGGCCTGCACATGGGAACCAGGATGCGGAAGATCACGCCGGTCCGTCCCACACCGTCCATTCTGGCCGCCTCCAGGTAACTGTCATCTACAGACATAAATGCCTGCCTCAGCATAAAGATAAAATACGCAGAACACATGCTGGGAATGATCATGGAACTGTAGGTGTTCACCAGCCCCGCCTTTGAAATCATCACATAGATGGGCAGGAAGGTAACCTGATCCGGGATCATCAGCGCCCCCAGAACCAGAATAAACAGCGCATCCTTTCCCTTAAAGCATCCTCTGGAAAATCCATAAGCCGAAAAGATTCCCGAAAGGAGCTGGAAAACCATGTGGAATACTGTAATGATCAGCGTATTCCCGATGTAGCGCACCATGGGAACCATTTTAAGTACATCAGAAAAATTCTCCCAGCGGAATTCCTCCGGCCACAGAGTAGGCATGGCCCGCAGCAGTTCATCCTGGCTCTTAAAGGCACTGATTAACATCCAGTACAGAGGAAACATCATCACCGTACATAAAAGTATCGCTGCGATGCTGCAGATAACCTCTGCTGCATTTATTTTTTTCTTTCTTTTCATTTTATTCTCCGCCTCCCTGCAGCCGGTTTTATCCGGGGATTTCCCGGAATTTTATCCGGGATCCCCAAAAACTTATGCATCGTAATTTACCTTGTATTTCGACCACCGCATGGTCAGCACAGTAAAGATCATAAGGATTCCAAAGAATACCAGACTGGCGCAGGCCGCCCGGTCCACCCGGTAGTCCTTAAATGCCAGCTCATAGATCCAGTACACGATCACCTGGGTCATTCCGTAAGGTCCGCCTTCTGTCATGACATCCACTGTCTGAAACACGTTCATTGCTCCCAGAAACGAGGTAATGAAAAGAAACAGTGTGGTAGGCGCCAGAAGGGGAAGGGTGATATATCTCCACCGCTTAAAAGCCCCCGCCCCGTCCAGAGATGCCGCCTCATAATAATCCTCAGAGATCCCCTGCATGGCAGAAAGATAAATGATCATGGCATACCCGATATTCCGCCACACTGCCACCAGAATCACCGACCAGATGGCAAGATCCGGAGATGTGAGCCACCGCACCGGGTTCAGTCCGGCAGATGTAAGAAGCCGGTTAAAAAGCCCGTACTGATCGTTCATCATCCATACAAACACCACGCCAATAGATGAAACCGAGATATACTTGGGCAGTACCAGAAGGGAGCGCATCCAGCGAAACAGTCTGGTCTTCCGGTTAAAAAGATGCGACAGAGCCATTCCTCCTGCCAGTGTGGCGATGACCTCGCCGAAAGTATAGACTGCCGTAACCATAAGCGTCTGAAGGAACTGCCCTCTGCCGTTTCCGAAAAACAGCCATTCCCAATTTTCCAGCCCCACATACTCATAATCGCTGCGCAGAAGGTTCCAGTCAGTAAAACTGGTGTGGAGAAGATTTGCGATGGGATAGTAAGTCATCACCAGAAAGTAAATCACCACCGGCAGCACACAGAGCAGATCCAGAAACCGCTTTTTTCTTTTCATTTCCCGTTTTCCTCTCTTACTCGCCCGCCAGAGCCGCGTTCATCTGCGGAAGATAAGACTCCAGCGTTTCCTTTACATCCAGATTCTCCAGCATAGCCTGTCCCATGGCATTTTCCCAAAGTGTCTTCATGGACGCCACACCGGTTCCCCGCTCTCTGGGTACGATAGAATCCAGATTTTCAAAGATATCTGCATATTCCGGATACGTTTCCAGATAAGCCTGTCCCATTTCTCCCTGTGCCGTAGTGGTGCGGGTAGGAAGGTATCCGGTGGCCTCCACCATGGCCATGTTGCTTTCCGGAGAGGTCATAAACTTGATAAACTGCCAGGCGGCATTTTTCTGTTCCTGGCTGATATTTGCCGGGATTCCAAGACCGGTTCCGCCCACCTCTGAAATATGAGACACCGACCCGGCCGGCGGGAACATCATGCCTACTTCGAAATCACAAAGATCCAGATAAGTCTGATAAATTCCGGTAGAATGGATCACCGCCAGATACTTGCCTTCGGAAAAAGCGGTCCGCATATTTGCGGATGCGCCGGAACCGTAAGCCCAGGCAGCTTTTCCGTCCCGCACCCACTGCTGGATCTGCTGAGAAAGAGCAAGGGCAGGCCCTTCTGCCACATCTGTGGTTCCGTCTTCTTTTACCCACTGGGTTCCTTCATTTACCCAGATCGGATCTTCATAAAATGCATCCCATCCGCCGAAACAGATGGCTGCCCGTCCGTCCTTTGTACCGGCTTCCACAAATTCTTCCATATCTTCCCATGTCTCCGGCATGGTGATTCCTTCTGCCTCTACTGCATCTTTATTATAAAACCACACGCAGGCAGAATTCAGGAAGGGCAGAAAGATCGTATCTCCATCCCAGGTAAAGGTCTCTACCATACCGTCTGCAAACTCATCAATGGGAAACTGATCCGCCTCAAAGTATGGCTGCAGCGGCTCCATGATCCCCGCTTCCTGGTATTCCACAATACTGTCTGAATTGGAAGTAAGCACTGCCGGAAGGTCCTGGCCGCCGGCTACATTTGCCGCAATAAATTTCTCCTCCGTATCGCCTGCGCTTCCGCTGTAAACCACTTCTACTGTAATCAGAGGATTTTCCGCCTCAAACTGGTCCACCAGCTGCTGGAGGGTATCCCGGTACTGCTCTTCCACCGTATGCCAGAATGTGATGGTAATGGGCTCCGTCACCGCGTAGGGATCCTCCTGATTTTCTCCGGCGCTTTCCTTCTCTTCTGAGGATGCCTCCGCACTGCTCTGGTTCTCCGAACTGCTGACCGGACCGGAACTCTGGGATTCCTGAACGCTCTCATTTCCTCCGCCGGCAGCAGAACCTGCACAGGCTGTCAGAGCTGCACACAGACACAACGATAAGGCTGCACATAATTTCTTTTTCATCGTCAATTTTCTCCTCTCTCCGATTCATAGATCCTTTCCAGAATTTTCTCAATCATCTCTACATTCAGTTCTTCCGGATTATTATCTGCTCTTCCTTTGGTAATTCCCTGGGAAGCCAGATACGGAAGCTTCTCCCGCTTTACATTCCAGTCTTTCAGAGAAGAGGGAATTCCCGCTTTTGCAAGAATCCCGCGGATCCTCTCTTCCAGTTCATATCCATCTGCCACGTGAAAGGCTGCAAGGAGGCGTTCTGCTCCCTCTGTCTTTTCCTGGTTGATCCGGAATACAGGTCCCAAAAGCAGGCTGACAGCTGTTCCGTGAGGAATTCCGCAGTGCATGGTCAGCGGATAAGATATGGAATGGCAGGCCGTGGTCTTTGTATTGCTGAATGCCATTCCAGCCAGGAGGCTTCCCTGAGACATGGCCTCACAGGCGCTTTTATCTCCCGCTGCCAGATCATCAATCCGGCTCATAATGATTCGGACAGCCTCCAATGCCAGGGCCCTGGATGTCATATTGGTATGCTTTGCCCAGAAGCTTTCTGCCGCGTGGGCCGCCGCATCCAGGGCGGAGGATACTGCCAGACTTACCGGCATTCCCTCAGAAAGATCCGGATCCACTACAGCCAGGCAGGCATAATTCTCTTTTGATTCTACCGAACGCTTGGTATTTTCTTTGGGATCCCAGATGGTGGCCCAGCAGGTTACCTCACTTCCCGTTCCTGCTGTGGTAGGAACGCCGATCCACTTGGACAGCGGCTTTCCATAGTCCTTTTCTATAATCCTCTTTCTCAAATCATTTGCAGAAGCAATGGGTTTTCCATACAGGCAGCACAGGGATTTTCCCACATCCATAACGCTTCCGCCTCCTACTGCAATCACCAGTTTCGGCACTGCCGTTCTGGTTTTTTCGAAGATTTCATAAAGCTGTTCTACCGTAGGATTGGATGCCTGAAAACACATGGGAATCACACAGTATTCATTCTGATCCATCAGTGCCTGAAATGGTTCCATAGAAAAAACAGGACTGCCCCATGCCAAAAGAAGCACGCTTCCTCCCTCCGGAAGAATCTCTTTTACCAGCTGCGGAATCTTTGCCGTGCTTCCTTTTCCCTGGATGGCCGGCACCGGGTTATAATACGCATTCATCTTTTTTCTCCTCCTGCATTCTCCTGTTTATCTCCCGGATGGCCTGAGGAAGATCCCGGATGGAATCAATCACCATATCTGCCCCGGCCTCCATATACCGCTTCTTTGCCTCTTCCTTACGCTGGGCCAGTTCTTCCTGTCCCATAGTTTCGTATTCCTCTTTAGTAAGCCCCAGGAGATTGGATCCGGTCAGAATGCCGATGCTCCATGCTCCTCCGTTCTTTCCTTCCCGAATATCGGTAATGGTATCTCCTGCTTTCACCACGGCACAGGGCGGATAAACATTCAGACGGCGCATACACTCATACATCATGAAAGGCGTTGGCCGGCCGGCCCCTGTTACATCCGGCGTTACAATGCAGTCCGGCTTATATCCGTATTTCTCAGCGGCAGGAGCTACCTGTTTCATCATCTCGGATGTATAACCGGTGGTGGATCCGATGGCAATTCCCATTTTTCTTAATTCCTCCACAGCTTCCACAGTTCCTGCAATGGGGCTGCTGTACTCTGCGGCTACCCGGTAAAGTTCATCCTCAAAAGCAGCATACAGCCGTTCCACATCTTCCTCATCCCAGCACCTTCCGTACTTTTCTTTCCACTGACTTCTGGCAGTATCCAGGGACAGAAGACTTCGGATATGCGTTTTCTTATCCATGCCCATGGGACCGTTTATCTCCTCTCTGGTAAGAGCGATCCCTGCCTCTGTAAATACCCGTTCAAATACAGCCACCGGAGCCGATGAACCGTAATCCACTGTTGTGCCTGCCCAGTCAAATACAACCAGCCTGATTTCCTGTCTGCTTTCCATTTCTCACATTCCTCCTACATCTGCAATTTGCGATGCGTTATTTTGCATTTATTTGCTGTTTTTTACTGTTTATGCTCTTATAATACTTTCTTACTGCGGCAAAAACAATCAAATCTAATTAAACTAAATGTAAAATCTTTGTATCAGGCTGTCACAAAAAATGTGCGCCAGGCGCACATTCGCGCCGGAGCGCGGCTGCACCAGCAGCCATATCCCTTTGCGCGGAGTGCGCCTCCTTGCGGAGCTTTTTTAACAGGAAACGGAGTTTCCTGTTAAAAAGGCCTGGACGAAAAGAAAATCCTTTCGTCCAGGCCGGAATCATTCCAGTCTCTGTATTAAACTTTTATTCAATCTGCAGTCCCCTGCTTTCATACTCTTCTTTCAGTCTTCCGGATACTCTATCATCCATAAGAAGCTTATCTACCTTGTCAAAGGAAAGAACTTTCTGCTTCGAGCGTTTTCCCAGTTTTCCCGAATCCATAACTGCCATCACACTCCCGGCCCGCCGGGCCAGAATCTGAATAACGGGAATCTCATAAAAACGGAAATCCGTAAAACCGTCCTGATAATTTACCGCATTGATTGAAAGAAAAGCAATATCCGGATAATACCGGTCAAACTCCTGCTCACACACAGAACCGTATGTAGACTTTTCCACCCCATCAATCATCCCGCCTACGGCGATCAGGTTGATGGAAGGATTCTGCATAAGAATCTGCACCGCTGCCATATTATTGGTAACCACAGTAAATTTATCGCTGCGTACTGCCAGCTCCTGAGCCAGGATTGTATTGGTAGTGCCGGAATTCAGCGCAATAACCGATCCTGTCTTTACGTAGGCAGCCGCCTTTCTGGCCGCCTCCCGCTTCAGTCCCTCATTAACGATCTGACGGCCGGAAAAGCCGGAAATCGAAGCCAGAGAATCCGGCAGACAGGCGCCTCCCCGGACACACCGGACCAGGTTATTCTGCTCCATGGTCTTTAAATCCCGCCGTACTGTGTCCACAGACACTCCCAGCAGTTCCGTCAGATCACTGATCTTGACGATTCCCTGAAGCTGAAGCTGCTGCAGAATCAGTTCAATTCTTTCATTGTACAGCATAACTGCTCCCTATCCGCAAAGATCTGTCATCACATCTGCCACCGTCTCCATCTTATGACACCGGTAAGCATTATATCCGCAGAACAGCAGCGCATCGTCAACCTGTCCCGTAGCCGCCCGGATCAAAGCCAGACTGATGCAGTATGGCGCCGTTAACGGACTGCAGTGTTCCAGGCAGCGGAAGCATCGGGTGATCTTTTCTTTCCCGCCTTCCATCTTTTCCAGGAACGGATTCCTTATGGCCCGGCCCGGCATTCCCACCGGACTCTTTACGATCATAATATCTTTCTTTTCTGCCTTGATATACGCATCCTTATAAGCCTGAGGCGCATCGCATTCTTCCGTGGTCACAAACCGGGTGCCCACCTGTACACCGTCTACTCCAAGAGACATATGGTGTTCCATATCCTCTCTGGAAAACACGCCGCCGGCGCTGACCACAGGAATATGACGGCCGTATTTCTCAGAATACCCTTCCACCACTTTAAGAATATCGCGGATTTCCTCATCATAAGCAGCCTGATCATAAACCTGATCCGTATCTTCCCGGTCTGCCTTAAAATGTGTCAGGTCTTCTCGGGAAAATCCCAGATGGCCCCCTGCCAGAGGACCCTCGATCACCACCAGATCTGGAGCCCGATGGTATTTCCGGTCCCACATCTTGCAGATCACCGAAGCCGATTTGGGAGAAGATACGATAGGTGCGATCTTAATATCGCTCCCTTTTACATATTCCGGAAGACTCACCGGAAGACCGGCGCCGGAAACGATAATATCCGCGCCCACTTCCACGGCCCGCTTTACGTATTCCGGATAATCCCTGGTGGCCACCATAATGTTAAAACCGATCACCCCGTCCGGCGCGATCTGTCTGGCTTTTTCCATCTCATATCCCATGGCCCGCAGATTGGCTTCTTTTGCATTCTGAAAAAAATCCGGCTCCCGGAATCCGATCTGTGCGGTGGAAATCAGCCCAACTCCCCCTGCCTTTGCTACTGCGCCGGCCAGAGAAGACAAGCTGATTCCCACGCCCATTCCTCCCTGAACTACCGGCTTTTCTACTTTTACATCCCCTATCATCAGAGACTTATATCTGCTCATGATTATATTCTCCTAAACCGCTGGTAACGGTTTTCAGCCAGCACCTGCCCGTCTTCGCCTTCCAGATTTTCAAAGAATTCTGCCATCGCTTCATCCATACAGGCGGCGGCAGAAGGCAGTTCATCCAGCGAAAAGTTCTCCCCCTCCGGAATAACCCGTTCAATCAGTCCTCTTTCATAGAGATCCGCAGCCGTAATCTTCATATATTTCGCTGCTTCCGGCGCTTTCTTGCTGTCTTTCCAGAGAATCGATGCAAATCCCTCCGGAGAAAGGATGGAATAAATTGCATTCTCCATCATCCATACCTGATCTGCCACAGCCATAGCCAGAGCGCCGCCGCTGCCGCCCTCTCCGATTACGATAGAGAGAATCGGCACCTTTAAATCTGACATCTCAAAGAGATTCCGGGCAATGGCCTCTCCCTGTCCTCTCTCCTCTGCTTCCAGTCCGCAGAAAGCTCCCGGGGTATCCACAAAACAAATAACCGGCCGGCCGAAGGTTTCTGCCTGCTTCATCAGCCGCAGAGCCTTTCGGTATCCATCCGGAGAAGGCATACCGAAATTCCGCCGAATATTGTCTTTGGTGTTCTTTCCCTTCTGCTGACCGATTACCGTCACCGGCATGCCGTGGAAATAAGCAATTCCGCCTACAACAGCACCATCATCCTTAAAATAACGATCCCCGTGGAACTCCATAAAGCCATCAAACAAAGCGTCAATATAATCCAGTGCCGTAGGACGGTCTGACTTTCTGGAAAGAAGAACCGTATCCCAGGCAGACCGCTCTGTGAGGCTCCTTTTCTCTTCATTCTTTTTCACATTTCCTGCCGTATCTTCTGCAGATGCTCCGGCTTCAGATACAATGCGTTCCCGCATAATCTTTACGCCATCCTGGAAGAAAGAAAGATCTTGCTGATGCAGAGCCAGAATCTGGCTGATCACCTGCTTCTGATCCTTTCTCTCCACGATCATATCCACAAATCCATGATCCTGAAGGAATTCCGCTCTCTGGAATCCTTCCGGAAGCTTCTGGCCGATGGTCTGCTCGATCACTCTGGGGCCGGCAAACCCGATTAAAGCCTTGGGCTCCGCGATGATAATATCGCCCAGCATGGCAAAACTTGCCGTGACACCGCCTGTGGTAGGATCCGTGAGAACACTGATAAACAGCTGACCTGCCTCATGGTGCTTTTTCAAAGCCGCCGAAGTCTTTGCCATCTGCATCAAGGACACCAGCCCCTCCTGCATTCTGGCGCCGCCGGAAGCCGCAAAGATGATCACCGGAAGTTTTTCCCTGGTGGCACGTTCTACTGCCTGGGTAATCTTTTCTCCCACATTGTGGCCCATGCTGCTCATCATAAACCGGGCGTCGCAGACGCCGATTACAGCCGGATAACCTCCGATATTTCCTTTTCCGGTGACAATGGCCTCATCCAGATTTGTCTTTTCTCTGGCTGCCTGTACCTTTTTTTCATATCCCGGAAAATCCAGGGGATTGGAAAATTCCATATGCTGGTTCCATTCCTCAAAGGTCCCCTCATCCACCAGCATCTCGATCCGCCTGTATGCGTGCATCCGGAAATACCCGCCGCACTTGGGGCAGACATAGTAATTACTTTTTACATCCTCCACATAAATGGGCTGTCCGCACTTATTACACTTTCTCCAGAGTCCTTCCGGAATGCTGGGCTCTCCCTTTTGCGCCCGGTATCTGGTATCAATTCGTGTATAAGTCTTTTTAAACATATCCCGAATCATGCGCACACCTCTCTCTGCCTGAAGCTATTTAAACTGATACAGCAATGTCCGCAAAAAAGCGGACATTGTGGTTACTCTGATAGTCTGCCGCCGATTAGGCGGCGTTAATTCAGGGATTCCAAATGCGCCGCCAGACTTTTATGGGACGGCTGGAGCGCCGCCTCCCCGCTCTGGAAAGCCGGATGATTAATGATCTCATACTGAAAATCTACATTGGTCTCAATGCCCTCAATGATCAGCTCTCCCAGGGCGCTTCTCATCTTGGCAATGGCCTCCTGCCGGTCCTTTCCATGTACGATCAGCTTAAGCAGCATGGAATCATAATTGGGCGGAACGATATAATCACTGTAAATATGCGTATCCAGCCGCACGCCGTTTCCGCCAGGCAGATGGATATTGGTGATCTTTCCGGGACAGGGCATAAAGTTTCTGGATGGATTCTCTGCATTGATCCGGCACTCCAGCGCATGGCCGGAGATGGTGATATCCTCCTGCTTTACGCTTAACGGCTCCCCGGCGGCCACACGGATCTGTTCCTTGATCAGGTCCAGACCGGTTACCATCTCTGTTACCGGATGCTCCACCTGGATTCTGGTATTCATTTCCATAAAATAGAAATTCTTATCTTTATCCAAAAGGAACTCTATGGTTCCTGCATTCTCATAGTTTACTGCCTTTGCAGCCATAACGGCTGTCTGGCCCATCTTCTTTCTCAGCTCATCGGAAATTACCTGACAGGGCGACTCTTCCAGCACCTTCTGATGCCGTCTCTGGATGGAGCAGTCGCGCTCTCCCAGATGAACCACATTCCCATACTTGTCCGCCATGATCTGGAACTCGATATGTCTGGGCTGTTCAATGTACTTTTCGATGTACATGGTATCATCGGAAAAGCCTTTTACCGACTCTAATTGGGCATTCTGGAAATTTTCCGTAAAATCCTCCCGGCTCCTGGAAACGCGCATTCCCTTTCCTCCTCCGCCGGAAGAGGCCTTGATCATAACAGGGAAGCCGATGGTTTCTGCCAGCTCCAGCCCCCGTTCTGCCGTAAATACCGGCTCCTTTGTGCCGGGAACTACCGGAATGCCGGCTTCCATCATGGTCTTTCTGGCTTCGGATTTATTTCCCATCCGGTTGATGATCTCTGCGGAAGGCCCGATAAAGGCAATGCTGCACTTCTCGCACAGTTCTGCGAACCGTGCATTTTCCGACAAAAATCCGAAGCCCGGATGGATGGCATCTGCCTGCGTTACCACACAGGCACTTAAAATCCTCTCCATATTCAGATAACTCTGGGAGGAGGCTGCCGGGCCGATGCAGATGGCCTCATCTGCCAGCATGGTATGCAGCGCATCCCGATCTGCCTCCGAATACACAGCTACCGTCTTAATTCCCATTTCTCTGCAGGCCCGGATGATCCGCACTGCGATCTCGCCCCGGTTTGCTACTAAAATCTTATCAAACATGGCATCCTCCCGCTGCGGCCTAACCGACCATAAATGTTAATTCTGCAGAAACCGCTACCTTTCCGTCTACGGTAGCCACAGCCTGGCCCACGCCTACCGGCCCTTTCTGCTTGATAATCCTGCACTCCAGGCGAAGCTTGTCTCCCGGAACTACTTTCTTCTTGAACTTTGCACTGTTAATGCCGCCGAAATATGCGATCTTTCCCTTATTCTCTTCCTTGGAAAGAATAGCCACCGCTCCGGTCTGGGCCAGAGCCTCAATGATCAATACGCCCGGCATTACCGGTTCCTGTGGAAAATGGCCTGCAAAAAACGGCTCATTATAGGTTACTGACTTATATCCTACAGCTCCTACCCCCGGCTCCACTTCTTCGATGCAGTCGATCAGAAGAAACGGATGGCGATGGGGCAGGATCTCCTGAATTTCCTTGATTCCCAACATAATATCCTCCTGCCTGCCCTTATCCGATGCGGAATAAAGGCTGTCCGAACTCTACCGTATCCTCATTATTAACCAGAATGGCTTCCACCACGCCGTCATACTCGCTCTCGATCTCATTCATCAGCTTCATAGCCTCGATGATACCCAGAACCTGTCCCTTCTTTATCCGGTCGCCTACTTTTACAAAAGGCTCTGCTTCCGGCGAAGAGGCGCTGTAGAATACACCTACCAACGGCGAAGTCACTACTTTATCAGAAGCAATATCTGCTGATGCAGCCGGCGTTTCCTGTGATGCCGAAACTGCCTCTGCCGGTGCCGGAGCAGATGAGGTGATAATGCTGCTTCCAAGATTTACTTCCTTCATCTCCGGCTCTGCCGCAGAAACGGTAACTGCACCGACTCCGGGCGCCTGCACGGCGATGACTTCCTTCTTGCGCTTTAAGGAAATTTTCATGTTTCCTTCTTCCAGTTCAAAGCTGGTCAGACCGTAATCGCTTACCGCCTGGATCAGTTTCATGATTTCATTCATATCCATATGCCGTTCCTCCTGCCTACTTGTGACATCAGCCCTGGTACTTCTTTACCAGAACCGTTGCGTTGTGTCCGCCGAATCCCAGAGAGTTGCTGATGGCACAGTTTACATCCATGGCAACGCCCTCGCCCTTGGTGTAATCCAGATCACATCCCTCTCCTTCCGTTTCCAGTCCTGCCGTAGCATGCACAAAGCCCTCTTCAATGGACTTTACGCAGGTGATAAACTCCACACCGCCTGCAGCGCCCAGAAGGTGGCCGATCATGGACTTGGTGGAATTTATTTTTACCTTATATGCGTGATCTCCCAGAGCCAGCTTAATGGCTTTTGTCTCAAACAGATCATTATGATGGGTACTGGTGCCGTGTGCATTTACATAATCCACATCCTCCGGCTTCATACCCGCATCTTTCAGTGCATTGATCATAGCTCTGGCTGCACCGCTTCCATCCTCAGCAGGCGAGGTAATGTGATATGCATCGCAGGTAGCGCCGTAGCCGCCTACCTCTGCGTAAATCTTCGCTCCTCTTGCCAGGGCGTGCTCCAGAGATTCCAGCACAACCACGCCGGATCCTTCGCCCATTACGAAGCCGTCCCGGTTCTCATCAAAGGGACGGGAAGCATGCATGGGATCCTCGGAAGTAGAGAGGGCTGTCAGCGCCGCAAATCCTGCCACACCGATCTCACAGATGCTTGCCTCGGTACCGCCTGCCAGCATGACATCTGCCTCGCCGTACTGGATAGAACGGAATGCCTCGCCGATACAGTGTGTGCCGCTGGCGCACGCTGTAACCACATTAATGTTCTTTCCCTTTAATCCAAACTGGATACTCACATTTCCGGCAGCCATATTGCTGATCATCATGGGAACCAAAAGGGGAGCTACACGGTTCGGACCTTTCTCCAGGAGAACCTTATAGCTTTTCTCAAAAGCCTGCATGGAGCCGATTCCGGAACCGATGGATACGCCTACCATAAAGGGGTCTTCCTTGCTCATATCCAGGCCGCTGTCCTCGATAGCCTCCTTTGCTGCTGCTACCGCATACTGGGAAAACAGTTCCATTCTTCTGGCAGCTTTCGGATCCATGTAATCCTTGGCATTAAAACCCTTTACTTCTGCCGCCAGCTTCGCCTTATAACCCGATGGATCAAAGTAACTGATTCGGTCAATTCCCACTTTCTTTTCCTTTAAGCTGTTCCAAAAGCTGTCTACGCTATTTCCGATGGGGGTAATAGCCCCCAGACCGGTCACTACAACTCTTCTGCTCATACAATCCTATCCCTTCTCCTCAAATAGCTGGGTATCATTACATCGCCATACCGCCGTCTACACAGATTACCTGGCCGGTAATATACTTTGCATGCTCTGATGCCAGGAACACTGCAGTCTGGGCAATATCTTCCACTTCGCCGAAATGTTTCATGGGGATCTGCTCTGTTACTGCAGTCTTTACTGCATCAGCAAGCACATCCGTCATCTCCGTCTTAATAAATCCCGGGGCAATTGCATTTACCGTAATGCCTCTGCTGGCCAGTTCTCTGGCCGCCGCCTTGGTCAGGCCGATCACACCCGCTTTGGAAGCGCTGTAATTTGCCTGCCCCGCATTTCCCATGACGCCGGATACAGAGGAAATGCTGATGATCCGTCCGGACTTCTGCTTTAACATCTGTCTGGAAACATGCTTTACGCAGTTAAATGCGCCCTTTAAATTTGTAGAGATTACTGCGTCAAAATCTTCTTCGCTCATCTTCATCAGAAGATTATCTCTGGTGATTCCCGCATTATTTACCAGAATATCCAGATGTCCGTAACGCTTGATCACATCTGCCATCATCTCGCCGCAGGCTGTAAAATCCGATACATTGCACTGAATGGCCTCAGCCTTTCCGCCTGCTTCTTCAATCTGTGCAACTACTTCTGCTGCTCTGGCTGCAGAACCATTGTAATTAACAACTACTGCCGCACCTTCTGCTGCCAAGGCCAGAGCAATGGCCCTGCCGATTCCGCGGCCTGCGCCGGTTACCAGTGCTACTTTATTTTCCAGCATCATTTCTGCAGTACCTCCAAAGCTTTTTCGATGTCTTCCATCTTTTCTATGTTAAGGACTTTCACATCCCTGTTGATCTTCTTCATAAATCCGGCCAGTGTCTTTCCCGGTCCGATTTCGATAAAAGTATCCGCTCCGGCCTGGATCATAGCTTCCACGCTCTGCTGCCAGCGAACAGAAGAGGAAACCTGCTTCATCAGAAGCGTCTTTACCGGATCAGCCTCTGTTACGAAATCAGCGGTTACATTGGCCACATAAGGAATGGCCGGGGTGTGGATCTCCACATTTTCCAGCACTTTTCCTAATTTTTCTCCGGCTTCCGTAAGCATTCCAGAGTGGAAAGGTCCGGATACATTTAACATAACGGTCCTTTTTGCGCCGGCTTCTTTTAATCTGACGCAGGCCTCCTCCACAGCTTCTTTCTTACCGGAAATTACAATCTGCCCGGGACAGTTGTAGTTTGCTACCCACACATCGTCCATGGCATTTACTACTTTGTCAATTTCTTCTGCACTGAGAGCCAGAATAGCCGCCATGGCACCGATTCCTACCGGAACCGCTTCCTGCATCAGGATTCCTCTCTGACGCACAGTGGCAATGGCATCTTCTTCACTCATCACGCCGGCTGCAACCAGCGCTGCATATTCTCCCAGGCTCAATCCTGCTGCCATATCCGGCTTAACGCCCTTATCTTCCAGCACCTTCATCATAGCAATACTGGTAGTTACCATGGCCGCCTGGGTGTACTCGGTAATATCCAGTCTGTCATTCTCCTGAAAGCACAGCTCGGGCATTGAAAAGCCTAACAGCTGAGAAGCTTTGTCGTATGTATTCTTTCCGATTTCCGTGTTTTCGTAAAAATCCTTTCCCATTCCGATGTACTGGGCTCCCTGACCCGGGAAAATAAATGCAATTTTGCTCATATGCAGCTCCTCTTTTCATGAAATTCTGCCGCCTGACGGCGTCATCTTTCCTTCGTCATTACCAATTCAGCAGCTTTCCAGCCTGCTCCATCATCTCATCGATCATTTCCTTACAGGTCTGCTCTTTATTGATCATTCCTGCAATCTGGCCGGCCATAACAGTTCCATCAGTGATATCTCCATCCTGAACTGCCTTGCGCAGAGTTCCTAATGTCAGGTACTCCAGCTCCTCAAAGCTCTTTCCTTCCTGCTCCAGACGATTATATTCTCTGGTCATCTTATTCCGCAGACAGCGCACCGGATGTCCGTGGCTGCGTCCGGTTACGGCCGAATCGATATCCTTGGCCTTGATAATTCTCTGCTTATAATTCTCATGAACAATGGATTCTTTGGAAACTACAAAACGGGTTCCGATCTGAACTGCTTCTGCTCCCAGCATAAAGGCAGCTGCAATGCCTCTGCCGTCGCCGATACCGCCTGCTGCGATTACCGGAATGGACACGGCATCCACTACCTGGGGAACTAATGTCATGGTGGTCGCCTCTCCGATATGTCCGCCGGATTCGGTTCCCTCCGCTACCACGGCATCTGCGCCGTATTTTTCCATTCTTTTTGCCAAAGCTACGGAAGCCACAACCGGGATTACCTTAATACCGGCAGCCTTCCACATATCCATATAT
>PPYE01106297.1_pt1 | contig 52738 bp, 43 predicted proteins | sample 1559881 | NCBI WGS metagenome assembly PPYE01 (sample SAMN08240022, study PRJNA423297) | Human gut metagenome, whole genome shotgun sequencing project.
GTTAATGAAGCGCCCATTGCGGTACCGCACGATGGGTGCTGTGAGAGAGGGGCGGGGAAACCCGTCCCCCTACTCGATTCACGTTTAAAAGTTTTCCTATTTCTATTAAGTCCAAAATCAGGCAATCCTTTGGTCAAAAAACAAAGTCTGCCGATTTTGAAATCGACAGGCCCTGCTGCATCAGAGGAAAAGATTATTTCGTTCTTTCTTGAAGCGCTGCGATGGCAGGCAATGTCTTGCCTTCAAGGAACTCAAGGAAAGCACCGCCGCCGGTGGAGATATAGGAAACTTTCTCTGCCACGTTAAAGGCTTTGGCTGCAGCAATCGTATCGCCGCCGCCGACGATCGTGAAAGCACCGTTAGCAGTAGCTTCAGCAACTTTTTCAGCGAGGTCGCGGGTACCTTCTTTGAAGTTGTCCATTTCGAAAACGCCGACCGGACCGTTCCAGATGATCGTCTTAGCGTCTTTCAGGTATTCAGCGAGCATCTTGCTGGTCTTCGGACCGATATCGAGGATCATTTCGTCTGCTTCGATATCGTCAAGATCACAGATTCTGAAGCCGGCGTCATAACCGATATGATGTGCCACGACAACGTCAACCGGAAGAGGAAGATGACCGCCTTTCTCTTTCATGATCTTCATGACTTCTTTGCATTCACCGACAAGTGCAGGTTCGGCCAAAGAAGTACCGATGTGATGACCCTGAGCCAGAAGGAAAGTATTGGCAATACCGCCGCCGACAATCAAAGTGTCAACCAGCGGAGCCAGATGCTTCAAAATAGTCAGCTTGGTGGAAACTTTAGAGCCGCCGACGATAGCAACCAGCGGACGCTTGGCTTCGGCAACCGCCTTAGTCAAAGCCTTAATTTCTTTGGCCAGCAGAGGACCGGCACAGGCGACTTCAGCTTCGCGGGCCAAACCGTCAGTAGTAGCCTGAGCACGGTGAGCCGTTCCGAAAGCGTCGTTAACGTAGATATCGCAAAGCTTTGCCATCTTCTTAACGAGTTCGGGATCGTTCTTCTTCTCACCGACGTTGCCGCGGCAGTTTTCAAGAATTACGACTTCACCGGGCTTAACGTCCACGCCGTCGAGCCATTCTTTTTCAAAACGGATCGGCATGCCGAGCATCTTGCCGAAAGTTTCGGCAACTTTTGCCAGGCTGTCCTGTTCGGTGAGTTCGCCTTCCTTAGGACGACCTAAGTGAGAGCAAACCATCACGCCGGCCCCGCCTTTCAGAGCCATCTTCACGGCAGGCATGGATTCTTTCAAGCGATGATCGTCAGTAACGTTGCCTTCTGCATCGCGGGGAACATTCATGTCGGCACGAATAAAAACACGCTTCCCTTCAAGCGCGCCTTCATTGACCAATTCTTCAAGTGTTTTGACTTTCATGGATCTTCTTTCCTGTTAGACCAAACCCCGACGAAGCGGGGTTTGATCAATTATTTTTAAGAATTACTTCGCGTTGTACATTGCAACGGCGGTGTCGAGCATTCTGCAGGAGAAGCCCCACTCGTTGTCATACCAAGCAACAGCCTTCACCAGCGTACCGTCGATAACCTTAGTCAGGGTGGCATCGAAGATAGAGGAGAAGGAAGTGTGGTTGAAGTCGGAAGAAACCAGCGGCAGTTCGTTGTAGCCGAGAATGCCTTTGAGTTCAGGGCTTTCGGAAGCTTCAAGAATGATCTTGTTGACTTCTTCAACGGTTGTCGGACGCTTGGAGTTGAAAGTAAGGTCGGCAACGGAAACGTTCAGAGTCGGAACGCGCATGGCGTAGCCGTCCAGCTTGCCCTTCAGTTCGGGAATCACAACACCGACGGCTTTAGCGGCACCGGTCTTTGTCGGGATGATGTTGTCGGCAGCGGCACGAGCACGGCGCAGATCTTTGTGCTTAACGTCGGTGAGAACCTGATCGTTTGTGAAAGCGTGGATGGTGGTCATCATGCCGTCAACAATGCCGAGTTTGTCCATCAAAGGCTTAACGAACGGGCACATGCAGTTGGTTGTGCAAGAAGCGTTGGAAACAACGACGTCGCTTGCCTTGAGAACATTCTGGTTCACGCCGTAAACAACGGTGGCGTCAACGTCCTTGCCGGGAGCGGAAATCAAAACTTTCTTGGCGCCGGCTTCAATGTGCTGCATTGCGCCTTCTTTATCGCGGAATGCACCGGTGCATTCGAGAACGATATCGATGTCCAGATCTTTCCAAGGAAGCTTCTTCGGATCACGTTCGGAGCACATGAAAATGCGGTCTCCGTTCACGACCAGATGACCGTCGTCCCAATAAACGTCACCGTTGAACTTGCCGTGTGTTGTGTCGAACTTGGTCAGATGAACGGTGGCTTCGGGTTTTGCAGTATCGTTAATGGCAACGATCTTGACGTCCGGCCATTTATTTTCTTCATAAAAAGCACGGAGGACGTTTCGACCGATGCGGCCGTAACCGGTAATAGCAACTCGAATGGTCATGTTTATTTTCCTTGAGAAAGAACTTGCTGAACAGTTTCAACAACGTTATCCACGGTGAAACCAAAAAGTTTAAAGAGTTCGGAAGCGGGGGCAGACTCGCCGAAATGATCCAGGCCGATAACAGTACCGGCGCCGCGGATGTACTTCCACCAGCCGTCGGTTCTGCCGGCTTCGATGGCGACAACAGGTCTGCCTTCGCCTAAGACGAAGTCGCGATATTCCTTGTCCTGACGATCAAAGACTGTCGTAGAGGGCATAGAAACGAGTCGTGTCTGGATGTTCATCGCCAAAAGCTGCTTGCGGGCCTCTGCTGCCAGGGCAACTTCGCTGCCGGTAGCAACCAAGGTCACTTCAACGGAAGAAGGACCGTTCGGAGCTTCAAGCATGATGTAGCCGCCCTTTTCCATGTCATCGACATTGATCTCGTCGCGTTCAACGAACGGAAGGTTCTGACGGCTGAAGATCAGGGAAGAAGGACCGTCCTGGCGGGAAATTGCGCAGGCCCAGGCTGTAAGTGTTTCGCAGGTATCGGCAGGCCGCCAGACATCCATGTTCGGAATGATGCGCAGGCTTTCTGTCTGTTCGATCGGCTGATGTGTCGGACCGTCTTCACCGACACCGATGGAGTCGTGTGTAAAGACGAAGATAGAGCGCAGCTTCATCAGTGCGGCCATTCTCAGTGCATTGCGGCCGTAGTCTGCGAAGGTAAGGAAGGTAGCGCCGTACGGGATGAATCCGCCGTACAAAGCGATGCCGTTCAGGATGGCGCACATGCCGAATTCACGGACACCGTAGTTAATATGGCGTCCGAGATAAGTATCGGGTCTCATGGCCTGAACCCCTTCCCAGTTGGTCAGGTTGGAGCTTGTGAGGTCAGCAGAGCCGCCGAGCAGTTCGGGCAGATGCGGTGCGTAAGCGTTCAAAGCCATCTGGCTGGCCTTGCGGGTCGCGACTGTCTTGGCTTCGCCGGCTGCATTGACGATGGCTTCAAGAATCACATCATCCCAGTTTTCCGGCAGCTGGCCTTTCATGCGGCGTTCTAATTCAGCCGCTTTAGCCGGGAAGGCTTCTGCATAACGGCGATATTTTTCAAGCCATGCCTCTTCCATTTCGGCACCGGCCTGACGAGCGTCGAATGCTTCGTAAATTTCCTGAGGAATTTCAAAGGGAGCGTATTCCCAGCCCAGAGCTTTCTTAGCTTCAGCAAGCTCTTCGTCTCCCAGAGGAGAACCGTGCGCTTTGTTTGTGCCTGCGCGGTTGGGAGAACCGAATCCGATAACCGTCTTGCAGTCGATCAATGTCGGCTTGTCGGATTTCTTAGCTTCTTCAATAGCTTCGGAAACAGCCTCGATGTCGTGGCCGTCGATCGGACCGATCACGTTCCAGTTATAGGACTCGAAGCGCTCGCGAACGTTTTCGCCGAACCAGTTTTCGATCTTGCCGTCGATGGAAATACCGTTGTCATCGTACAGAGCGATGAGTTTGTTGAGTTTCCAAACACCGGCCAAAGAGCAGACTTCGTGAGAAATGCCTTCCATCAAGCAGCCGTCACCTAAGAATGCATAGGTGTAGTTGTTGATGATGTCATAGCCCTCTTCGTTGAATTCGGCCGCCAGCATTTTCTCAGCCAAAGCCATCCCGACAGCGTTGGCAATCCCTTGTCCAAGCGGACCGGTTGATGTTTCAACGCCTGGCGTCACTCCGATTTCGGGGTGTCCCGGCGTCTTGCTGTGAAGTTGGCGAAAGTTCTTCAGATCATCAATTGTGAGGTCGTAGCCTGCCAGATGAAGCAATGCATACTGGAGCATAGATCCGTGACCGTTGGAAAGAAGAAAACGGTCGCGGCCGAGCCATTTAGGATCAGAAGGATTGTGACGAAGGTGTTTAGTCCAAAGGGCGACAGCAATGTCTGCCATACCCATCGGCATTCCGGGGTGACCGGAGTTTGCTTTTTGGACTGCATCCATGGCCAATGCGCGAACGGCGTTGGCCATTGTCTTACTGGAGACGGAAGAGGACATAGTCAATATGGTCTAAATAAGAAAAATCCCGAAATCCGGGCTTAATAATCAGTGTAATTCTACCAACTCTAAGCCCTTATCGAAATCAGCTGTTTAGCCGAAAAACCCTCCTTATTTTCCTTAATAATCCGCCAATTGCTTTATCATTTTGTATTCCTCTGAAAGCACTTTTAACAAAACATGCCCCGCTTTTACTATTTTTTCAATTCCGCTGACACTGAAGCACCGCTTGTTCTGCCGCCCGAAGCCGTACACCATGCGATGCGGGTTCTGAGAATGAGACAAGGCGATCCTGTTGAAGTATTCAACGGAGAAGGCTGTGTGGTTAAAGGGACGATTCGTTTTGCAACGGATTTTGCCGAGGTAATGCCCGAAGAGGTCGTTATGCAGCCGCGCGGTCTTCGCCTTATCCTCATGCAGGCGCTCGTTGCAAACGAAAAAATGGATTGGATTATTGAAAAGGCTTGCGAGCTCGGTTATGCGGAGATCGCTGTTTTTCCGGCCGAGCGCGGCGAAGTGCGCTTGACCGACGAAAAAGCGGTGAAGCGTGTTGAGCGTTGGAACAAAATTGCCGTCTCCGCGTGCCAACAATGCGGAGAGAATTACCTGCCGAACATTCGTTTCTTCAGCAATTTAAAAGAAGCCGTGACCGTCGCCGAGGGCTTGAAATTTGTACTCTGTCCGATCGGAAAGACTTACGATTCTTCTAATACTCCGACCGCAGTCACCTTTTCCGTCGGACCTGAAGGCGGCTTGTCGCCGAAAGAAGTTAACACCTTGGTCGAACGCGGCTTTTACAGCCAAAAACTCGGCAACCGAGTCCTAAGAACAGAAACAGCAGCTATCGCTGCCGCTTCGTTTGCCCAAACTTTGTGGGGCGACTTTCATTAAGCCGCCTTTAGATCAGGCCGATCCGTTACCGTCAGAAGAGCCGGAAGTCTGAGTCGTCTTGTATCCTTCAGTAATCGCACGAACCAAATTGGCACCGTAGGTTGCAAAGACCAGACCGTCTCTGTAGTTTTCAGGAAATTTGCTCGGTGCACGAGCCTGAATCTTTGCCGCTTCCACCTGGCCGCTCACTGCCAACCGAAGATGGTTTCTCACGGAAAGGACCTTGCGGCTGTAGCCGCCGTCATGCGAATGCTTAGCCGCGCCGACGTAGTATTTCAAAGCGCCTTTAAGAGAACCTGTTTTATTCAAGTATTCTTTTAGGATCTGAGTGCCGACCTCAATTCCGGCCTCTACTTCATAGGCTGCTTTAAGTCCGCCGTATTCTTTGAAACGTTTGGCATGAACCTTAGCATGAACCTGCATCAAACCCTTGGCTCCGACGGAACTGCCCGCTTTCGGATCAAAGGAAGATTCGGTTGCAATTACGGCCAGAATCAGCAAAGGATCAACATCGTGATTCTTACCGGAAATGAACGCCTGTTCAACAATTTCCGCCGCATCTTCACGGTCCACTCGGTAATGTTCGGAAATAAAACGAGCGGCATTGATTTCCATTTGATCAATGATCTGCTCTTCCGTTTCGAATGGCTTGGTTAAATCCTCACGTTCAAAATTAGAGTAGCTCAAAGATTTAACCTTCAGCGGAGACTCGGCCTGATGACCTTTAGAATCAACGATTGCCTTTGGAGAGGAGACCGCCAATGCGTTTTGTGATCCAAGGGAGCCTAGCCCCAGCAAAACAGCCAGTGTCAGTGCCAGCGTCAGGGTCGCGACGACCTTTTTACCCTTGAAAACGAGCCCTTCCTTACAAACGCTCAGTGCAGAGAAATCATCTCTATGTGTTTGTTTCTTAAACTGCTGGTTTTTAGTCATCCCGTAATGATGCCTTTGCCAGAATCGTTTGTCTATCGTTTACTAGGTGTTAATACGTGACTGACTGTTAAAAACTTCTCGCCAGTGCAAAAATGATTATGCACCCATTAAGTACTTAAATATGCGACAAATTTTTAAAACCCACCCCTGGATTCCGCCTAAAGAATTACCCGAAACTCAGGAATTATTCCGAAAATACGGGGTTCCCGGCTCTATCCGGCCCGGTCACCTCCTCAAGGGCAAAGGTGAGCCGTCGAAGCTCTATTTCATTACTAAAGGAGCAGCCGCCTACTACGTTGCAGATCGTTACAAAAGCCATCAGAGTATTTTAAGCTTATTGATCTCCGGATGTTCCGCATGCGACTTGTCCGTCATCACCGGAGATCGGGTCAATGTCACTACACGAGCTATTGGTCCATGTGAGGTGCTTATCATGCAGCCGCATGTCCTCACTGATTTAATGAGAAGCAACAGTGAATTCGCCGCCCGGGAGGCAGCTCACGTAACCCGTAAGCAAGAGTGTTCGTTAGAAGCAATGGTCGCAAACTTTACACTCGAGTCCTCAGAGCGCCTAAGACGTTTTCTTAAAGTGCTCCTGATCAACTACGAGGTTCCAATCTCAGACTCTGATTGGAACAGGATTCCCTTGGATTTGACCAATGAACAGTATGGCGCCGTAGTTAACCTGACCCGCGTCTCTGTAAGTCGGATTTTCTCCGACTGGATTAACAAAGAGCTCTTATACAAGAGCGGCCGCAACGTCTACGTTAAAGCCAAACTGTTTGAGAATATCTACGACTGGTGGACCGATTAGTCCGGGCCTACCGTTTCTTCTGCCTTATGTATCGAAAAGAGGAACGCGAACAGCACCATCAGGACCATGGCGATCACGGCACAGGCGCGCACAGCGACGACAGCCGTGAACTGCTCGGAGGCAAAACCTAAGATCAGCTGCCCGACGGGCACGAGTCCGAGCATGACCGCCAAATACATCGCCGAGAAGCGTCCGCGGTAGGTATCCGGCGCCTTGCACTGCACAAGATTATTTGCCGCCGCAAGCGCAAAGGTCAGTGAGCCTCCGGCTACCAGAGCACAGAGCCACTGTGAAGTCACAGTCTCCAGAGCAGGAAGAACCGCAAAAGCAATACACGTGACCCAACCGCCTGTCCAAACCGTCGTTACATGATGAATAATGCGACGGTTTCTCTGCATCAAAACAGCAGCGGCCACCGCGCCGAAACCTAAACCTGAGGACATAGAACCGAAGCTCATCAATTCGCTGCCTTTCAGAGAAATCGCAGGCAGCAGAGCTACGGCAGGCATCACTAAGATGGAAAGGCACGCCACCTGCGGCAATACTTCTCGGAGAATAGGATAAGTCATGAAGAGCTGACGAGAAGTCACGCCCACACTCTCTTCTCTCTGCTCACTCGTAGTGCGGTTCGGTATTTTGACAACTGCCATCACAGCGATCATCGGGATGAAGCAGATCGCATTCATCGCGAAACACCAGGTAGCAGAAAAACTTTCAATAATGAAAACAGCCACCATCGGTGCAATCGATCGCGCTACATTCATCACTAAAGACTGCCGAGCCACAGCTTGAGAAACCGTCTCACCGGTCTCTACCAGCATCGAGTGCATAGACGGACCGTCAATAGAAGTCACTATGCCGAAAATCAATGCCAGCACAGCTAAGTTGTACGGATTGAGGTAGCCGAAAAAAGAAAGAAACGCCGTAAGGCCCGCGATTACACAGCCGATTGTCTGTGTAATTAAAAGAATATGATGACGATGGAAACGATCCGCCATGGAACCCGCTACGGGCGCCAGCGGTAAGGAAGGCAGCGCAGACAGCAGTGCAATCGCACTGAGCCAAAGCGGAGCGTGTGTCTGAGTCCACACGACCCACGACAACGCCATGCCGTGAACAAATCGTCCGAGAGTGGAAAAGCTGTACGCTCCCCAAAAGTATCTTCTCGCGGCTATTAGTGGTGTCATGGTTTCCTCGTTTTATTACGAGGCTCATTTTAATTTGTCATTCGAATGAAGTGTGAATAGTCAGGCTCCGAAGCGAGCTCGTCTTCCGCGGCGAAGTCGATGTGTTGAAGGACTTAAGGTTTAAAAGGTAGTCTGACTCATCGAACTCGTTTGAAAAGCCGGAACAACACACTTAAGATGCCCTCAGAAAAAGTCGAAATCCTCACAGATAACGTCACGACAGTGAAAGCAATCGCTCCGGTCATCATCTCAGCCAGCCGTTCAACGGACATCCCGGCTTCTTTCCGAAGTGGTGCGCAACACGATTCAACGGCGGCCGAGGCTACGTGAAGTGGTTCAATCCGTTCAACCAGAAACCGGTCTTTGTTTCTTTTGAAAAAACCAAAGTCATCGTTTTTTGGCCCAAGAATCCGAAGCCTTTGATTCCGTATCTTCCGCAACTTGATGCCGCCGGTGTTCATTACTATTTTCATTTCACTCTGAATGACTATCAGCAGGAAAATCTTTAGCCGAACGTACCGTCACTAGAAAGCAGGATTCAAACCTTCAAGAAGCTCGCTTCCTTACTCGGTCCGGAAAGAATCGTCTGGCGTTTTGATCCAGTGCTATTTACTAAAACGCTCACGCCAAGAGAGCTCGCAACGAGGATTTTCAAGATCAGCAAAAAACTCAAAGGCTGTACTAACCGACTGGTGTTTAGTTTCATCGACATCAAGGTCTACAAAAAGGTTCAGAGAAATCTACTCAAGTACTCTGAGCACTTTGCCTCTCAATACGATTCAACCTCTATCTGTGAGGCTGAACCGTCAGCAGAACAAATCGAAGAGTTCGCCGGATACCTTTCGAAGATTCGCGTTTACTGGAAAGAGCGCGGATGGAATTTGGAGATCTGCGCTTGCGCAGAAAAATTCGATCTGTCTCACCACGGAATACTTCCGAGCAAGTGCATCGATGCTGAACTGATGCTCAAAGTTTTCGGCGAAAATCCCGCGCTCACAGACTATCTCACAAAGGCTCCGGCCAGAACTCCGTTTGAGCTTGATCACTTAGATCTCTTCAACGCAAATCGGGTTGAAATGAAAAAGATCGTCACGATCAAAAAAGATCCGGGACAGCGAGAAGAATGCGGGTGCGTTAAAAGCAAGGACATCGGAATGTACAACACGTGTCTCCACGGCTGTGTCTACTGCTATGCAAATACGTCTCCGGAATTAACTCTCAAAAATTTTGAACGGAGAAAGAACCATCCTTTGGCCGAAAGTATCTTCATTCCAGATTTTCCTGAAGCCTAAGCGCAGAAAAGCCGCCCGAAGGCGGCTTTCTTACTAGTCCTTAGTACTGACTAAGGATTATTTTTTGCCAAGGTTGTGATCTTTAACGGCGCTTTCAGCAGCGATACGGCCGGAGTTAACTGCGAAACCAATTGCGGAGCCTGCCATTAGCAAGTCATAAGAGTCACCGTACATACCGCCGACATCGGAACCGGCTGCGTAGAGGTTCGGGATAGCCTTGTCTTTATCTGTGACAACCTGCAGACGGTCGTTAACCTTAATACCGCCCAGAGTTCCCAGAGAGGACGCTACACTCTTGATGGCGTAGTATGGGCCCTGTTTGACCGGGAAGATGTACTGCGGATCCTTAGCAAACAGAGCGTCATGGCGCTGTTCGGCAGCCTTGTTGTATTGTTCAACACTGGCTTTCAGGACGGCAGGATCCATACCTGTCTTTTTGGCGAGTTCGTCAAGCGTATTAGCTTTAACAGCCCAGCCTGCCTGTTCTGCTGCCGGCCATTCTTTTTCGAAGTTAGTCAGTTTTGCTCCGATCGGAACCATAACGCCGACACCTTGGACAATACCGTCGTGCTTCATAGAGTCAAGGTTCTTGTTGTCATAGACAACCCACATCTGACCGCCGATTCTTTCAAGAGCATTACCGGCAGCGGGCCAGTCGCCCATAATGGTTTCGTCGCAGAAACGTTCGCCGTTCGGAGTCAGCCAAAGATGAGGCTGTTTGGCAGTAGCAGAAACATGGTTCGTTGTGGAAACTGCACGGGGGCCCGGACGATAGGACTGCTGAACTTCTAAGCCTTCTTTACCGCCGCCGGCAGACCAAGCCATCTGGATACCGACACCGTTCTTACCGGTCTGAGCAATACCGTCAGTGTTCGGGAAGCGTGTGTACTTCTTCATCATTTCGGGATTGTCAGCAAAACCGCCGGTAGCGATAATCACGGCTTTAGCGTGGATGTTGAGCGTATTGCCGTCTTTATCTTTAGCAACAACGCCGGCAACTTTGCCGTCTTTGCCGAAAATCAGTTTTTCAGCAGGAGTGTTCAGGAGAACCTGCATGCCGTATTCGTCTTTGCCCTTCTTCTGAAGGGCGTTAATCCAGCCAGCGCCGCGGCCCTGATAAATGTGCCATGTGTAGAGGCCGCCCGGATAGTTGGTGGTCAGTTTTTCGAACTTAGCTCCGTGTTTCTGCATCCATTCGACTGTATCTGCAGATTTATCGACGAAGGCACGAACCAGACGGGCATTGCTGCGCCAGTGACCGTAGTTCATGATCTTCTTGAAGGCTTCGTCTTTGGTAAGAGGAATGTAGTAGTCGCGCTGCATCTTGGAACCTACAGCGAAAATACCTTCGGAGAAGTTACCCGTTCCACCGACCATGCCTTTCTTTTCAAGGCCGATGACTTTAGCGCCCTGTTCGGCTGCGGCGAATGCGGCGGCGGTACCAGCGGCACCCTGACCGACCACGACGACGTCTGTTGTGATGTCTTTTTCAGCTGCATAAGGAAGAGAAGAGAATGCAGCAAGCACTGCAACAGCAATCAGCTTTTTCATGTTTGTTTTCTCCGTGTTTTGAGTGTAGTTCGCCGCTATTTGCGGCGGTGTGTTTTTTGTTATCAAGTCCGTCTGAATCGTGGTTTAAGGCGGTCTTGTTAAGTGTTATTGTGCGGTAATTACACCTCGGCTGTCAGTATCATCCGATACACAAAAAACTCCTGAAATGTATCTCGCGATACATTTTCAGGAGTTTTCCTAAGTTAAGTCAGCTGATTATTTTCGATTTTCGTACTTGTCGTCCGCTATACAGTTCGACTGAAGTCTGCGGCCATATGTCGTCTTCCATTCATCGAACTTCGTTCCGCGGGGAAGAATCTCGAAATCATCGGTTGGCTGAGTCACCCTCTCTGCATGAATTTGTTCGGGTGATAACGCCGAATAAAACACACGGATTTCCGGCTGTCCGTTAACGGACCATTTCTCAAAGGTCAGATAACCGCCCGGCGTATTTTCGTTCTGATCTCTTCCAGGAAGTTTCCAGTTCAAATCAAAAATTTCGCCGAGGTTAGCCAAGTTCGTGTCATGCCCGATAAGATAGGTGTATTTAGGACCGTGATCGAGGCTCTCAATAATCTTGTTCGCTAAAGCCGAACCTTTGTAACGAGCAACTTCCATATCTCGATTAAGCGCAGAAAATACAGCAACGCGTATCGGCATGAGACGCAGTATTCCGTTCCAATCCAATTGGTCCCAAGCGACCTTCTTTTCAGGATTTTGGCCCCACTCCAAAGCAAAGATCTCGGTAATGCTCGAGCAATCGTACGGTGCTCCCTTAAAGCCAACTTTATATTTACTGACCTTTGCGCGCATCGGCCCCGTAAACTCATGTCCCGTTAGTTTCGAGATCCCAGCCATTTGAGCCGCAAACTTTTCGTTGATCCCGACAACTTTTTGGGTGAGTTTTTCTTCGAGCTCTTTGGGATCGTCAATTCGACAGACTTTCGCCTTCAGCGGAGAAAAAATCGCTGAATGTTCGGAACTCGTGACCTTAACTTTATAACCACAGGTCGGATAGAGGCCCTCATTTAAAGCCTCGGCTGTTTTGCGTGTTCGTTCATCAACGTCTGCAATGATTTGAACGTCTTCCGGCTTCGGACAGATCCCGTAGGTAAAAGGAGCGCGACTGCGATTGAGTTTCCACGTGGCTTTGACAAGATAAAAACCGCGAGATGTGAGCAATCCAGGAGCAACGGGCCAAGCCGGCCACTTCTTATCTGACCAACCATGCAGTTTTTCTGCAGATTGAGTCGGAGAACGCACACCGTGGCGTGAGACTACAACGACATTGAGAAGCTCTTCTGTATGGGGAATCGCTTGCAAAACGTCGGAGGGAGTTTCTGCATGCGCATTGGATAAAAGAACCGCAGCAGAAAGTAGGCACAAAGAAGCGCAGATTTTTGCTTTCATTCAGATTCTCAACGTTGAGTCTTGATTATCCGAATATATAGGTTGCCAGGCCGAGGAAGATTAAAAAACCGCCTGAATCGGTAATAAATGTCAGGAGTACCGATCCGCCCATGGCCGGATCTCGGCCGAGTTTCTTAAGCGTAATCGGAACGAGGATAGCCACAATCGCGCCCATGAGCATATTCAGCATCATGGCCAAGAGCATGGTAAAGCCGAGCTTCATGCCGTCCGGAGAATCGTAGTAGAGCCCCCAGGTAAAGAGACCGGCAATAATGCCCCAAATAAAACCATTGACCAAAGCCACCAAAACTTCTTTTTTCACCACATCGCTTTGGTTAGCTTCGGTAATCTGACCGGTCGCCAAAGAACGAACCAGCAGCGTAAGCGTCTGGTTGCCGGAGTTGCCGGCGATACCTGCGACAATCGGCATTAAGGCTGCCAATGCAACAACTTTTTCAATCGTTCCGTCAAAGGCGGAAATCACGCGGGAAGCAAAGAAGGCCGTAAAGAGGTTCACTCCGAGCCAAACCCAGCGGGCTTTCGCAGATGACCAAACTGAATCGAAAATATCCTGATCGTCATCCAAACCGACCGCACCGTAAGCCTCTTCATCGCTTTCTTCACGGATCACGTCCACCACTTCGTTCACGGTGAGACGTCCCACCAGACGGCCTGCTTCGTCAACAACCGGAGCGCTCACCAGGTCGTAACGTTCGAAGGCCTGAGCTGCGTCACTGACGTCTTCAAGCGGAGACAGCCGCAGGACTTCCGTCAGCATGACATCTTTAACAGCGTCTTCCGGATAATGCGTCAGAATGCGGTCAACCGGCAAAGTACCCATGAGGCGCTCTTCTCGGTCAATCACGAATACCTGGTCGGTATGGTCAGGGAGCTTCTTTAACCGGCGAAGGTAACGAAGCACGATATCGAGTGTGACTTCCTGACGGATTGATACGATTTCGAAGTCCATACGGGCACCGACCGTATCTTCCGGATAGCTCATGGCCGCGCGCAGCTGAGCCCTTTCTTCGTGTGACAGACCTTCCTGAACTTCCGCCACGACGTCAGGCGGCAAGTCTTCGACCAAGTCAGCGATTTCGTCGGTGTCCAGGCTTTCGACAGCGTCCACCAATTCGTCGCGGTTCATGGCGTCAATCAGGGTTTCACGAACACCTTCATTGACTTCAACCAAAATCTCGCCGTCGCGTCCGGAGCGCACGCAGTCCCACACGATGAGACGTTCATCGAGAGGAAGAGCTTCCAGGATGTAGGCAATATCGGCAGGATGAAGTTCCGACAGCGTGTCGCGAAGCTCTTTTTTGATCTCTTCGCCGACCTTTAGATCCTTGCGATCGGCCGCATCTTCCCCTTCGTCGAGCAGCTGCTGTACAAGCGCCAGACCCCGGGCTGCTGCCTCAGGGTCTCTTACTGCGACGTCATAGTCAGGGTCGTGAAGCTGAGAAGAAGGATTGTTTGTGCTCAAGGTTACACCTGTCGGTTTGCTCCCTTATTTTGCACTTTTATCCAGAGTTTCGCGAAGTTTTGCGTAAACGTCTTGGGTACCCGGACGATGGCCCATCCAAATTTCGTAGGAATCGGCCGCCTGTTCAACCAGCATCCCGAGACCGTCGGAAGCGTGTCTTGCGCCGCCCTGTTTAGCCAGTTCCATGAACGGTGTGGGCTTAGCGGCGTAGACCAAGTCGTAGGCGAGTTCGCATCCGTCAAATGCGAACGGAGAAACCAAAGGAGCTTTATTCTGCAGGCTTGTCGGCGTGGCATTCACAATCAGGTCATAAGACTCGGAACCGGTCTCATCATAAAGGATGCTCTGAATCCCAAACTCGTCGCAGAGTTCCTGAGCACGAGCAACAGAACGGTTAGCCACGGTCACAGTCTTGGGCATGCGTTCCATCAGGGCCGGGAGAATACCGCGAACACCGCCGCCGGCGCCGAGGATAAGAATCTTTTTGTGTTCTACAAAGAACTTCAGACGCTCTTCCAGATCACGAATGAAACCCGTGCCGTCTGTGTTTTCACCGAGAATCTTGTTGTTTTGGAAAGTAAGCGTATTCACGGCTCGAGACTGACGAGCCTGAGACGAACACTTTGTAGAACAGCGGAAAGCGTCTAACTTGAAAGGAATCGTGACATTGAGTCCGTGATAGCCCTCGTCGATCATTTCGCCGATGGCGCTCTCAAATTCGCCGAGCGGGATTTCAACTTTATCGTAGGAAATCTCGTCGCCGAACTGCTTGGCAAACATTAAATGGATTTCCGGAGAGAGACTATGTCCGATGGGATTACCCATAACTCCTAATTTGGTACCCTGCTTCATATTGATGAATCCTTTCAAGATTTCTTTTCTAAATCTTACCTCATGTCTTTACGGGATAGAAGAGAGGTTTTCTATCCATCACGCCTGCCCCTCGTTCCCAGGCTCAACCCCTTCAGTCTGAGGCTCTTCCGGAGGCACAGCTTCCGGCGTCCCGACTTCAACTTCGATCTCTTCCTCTTCTAAATCTTCCTCATGGCTTTCGTTCAGCACTTTAATAAGACTGCATTCCATGACTAAAGACAGATAGTCGAGATTCAAAACCTTCATCAGGACGCTCTGACCGCGCGGAAGCTCAGGCAATCCGGGGACGCGCTGAGCCATCGGCAGGCCTTCAATCCTTACGAGGTCGCCCTTAACCACCGTAGCTTTAAGTTCGTTAATGCCTTCCTGTTCAATCCACCGCATCGACCAGTAGCGATCCATACGGGACTGGAAGTCGTTGAAAGCCGAGTAGTTGGAATCAAAAGTAGAAATGATCGAGAAGAGCTCGGAGTCATTATTGCGATACGGGGCTTTTTCGCCTTTAAGGGTCGCAATAATCTGACGCTGGTTGACCATGTCAACGTAACGGCGTAGCGGAGAAGTCGACCAAGCGTAATAAGGAACACCGATACCGTCATGCGGCCCCGGAACGCTTGTCATCTTGACGCGCCCCATTCGCTGGGAACGATAGATACCGGCCACATCTCTTTCTTCCAGCCATCCGCCCCAGGTCGAGTTCGCAAAAATCATCATTTCGGCCACGAGCAGATCCAGCGGATCTCCTCTTCGGCGTCCCTTCAATTCGATTTCCGCATTCTCGTCTTCTCCCTTCAGGCTGAAGTACCAGTCGATACGACCCACCGGTTCCGGTCTGCCGCGAACTTCTTCGCGATCTTTCAGAAGTTTCTTGGCAAACTTCCAAAGCCAAATGAGCTCGGGGCCGTAAGGAACAGGAAGGTTGCCCTCTTGAATAGCTTCTTCCGTCACCTTATCGGCGATCAGGTCATAGCGCAGATTCCTTTCGATTTTGATGCGTTCAAGGCGTGTATCTGTAGAGAGAACGGCAAGTGTTTCGTTATCGACCACGGCGTAGAGCGAAACGACAGGACAGATCAGCCCTTCGTCCAAGGAGAAAGCCGCAACCCATTCTTTCGGGAGCATGGTGGTCTTAAGCCCCGGCGCGTAGACAGTCGACATCCTTTCCCGAGCGACTAAGTCGATGTCCGACCCCGGCTGAATGCCCAGGCCCGGTGCGGAAATATGAATGCCGACACGAGTCTTCCCGCCTTCCAACGGTGTCACAGACAAGGCATCATCAATTTCCGTTGTTTCCGAATCGTCAATAGAGAAGGCAACGGCGTCCGATAAAGGAAGCTCGTCATGTGCTTCGCGATGAGGCTTAGAGAGGTTTTCGGGGAAATTCTTTCCTTTCGGAAAGTTAATCATGAAGAAGCTTTCGACGTGCCAGCGCCAAGCATTCGGAATCGCACCGACATCGAGCAGCAAACGCAGCGGCATACAGCTGAGTTTGTCGCTCGCTTCATTCAGAGCCTTCCACTCAATGGAGTTCTTATCGGGACGAACCAGAAGCTCAATCGCCTTATTGGCAATATCGGCCGGCGCCTTATGTTCTTCGATGAGCATCTGAACGTAAGCGTCCTTCTGCTCTTCGAGTTTTTTCTTTCGTTCAATCGCGGCTAAAGCCAGCTTCAGTGTCTCGGCGGGCGCCTTACGATATTTACCGCGGCCTTTTCGATAGAAATAAACCGGATTGGGGTGCAGACGAAGGATCGTTGCTGCCTGCTGTATCGGCGTAACGCTGTCTCCGAAGTACTCGGCCGCGATGGATTTAAAGTCGAACTCGTCATCCGGTGCAAATTCCCAGAGAATTTCCAGATCGATTTCTTCGGCTTCCTGCCGGGCTCGAGCTAAAAATTCAGCCGGTGACGGACTGTTGTACGTCACGAAGATATGGGAGCGCTTAACTTTTATTCTTTTTCCTGTCGGTAGTTCAACTTGGCAGGCCGAATCGGTGCCGGACATTTCTGTTCCGACTTTGAATGCTCCGTCTTCTTCAAAAAATAAATTCATAGCGTCCTTTCAACTGACGTTTTTGACTGTTAATTGCTTATACCCGCTAAAGTTTAAGCCTCTCAAAACAAGCTCAAACACAAATTCCGATGCGCCTGAGGACGGTTACCCGCCATGGGAATAGGCGCCGCGTTTATTTTCCTTCTAAAAGCGGCTATCCCGCTAAATAACTCATAATCTCTTCGACATGAGGCGCAAAGTTCGTAATTCTATGATCTCCGTCAGGAATCTTCACAATCTTTGTATCTTTTAGAAAATCCAAAGTTTGCGAAGGATCCAGAACCTCGTCTTTGAGACTGATGAGTGAAAGATAATCCTTCGACTTCTTCAAATCCTTTACCAGCATCCCTTCCAGCTGGATCATGAATTCGGGACATACATACATTTCGCGGTCAAGGCCGCTCACCTTGTGCCAGCCCGGCTGGAAATCAACCCTTCCCCAATTACCTAACGCGGGATTGAGCAATACAGCCTTCTCCACCGGCAGGTGCTCTTTTGCCCAAGCTGCATAAAAGCCTCCGAGTGAAGAACCGATCACATCGACCGGCCCTCCTTTGAGATCTTCTTTAATCAGTTTGGACAGAAACTCAGCGACTTCTTCCGGCGACATGTAGAGTTCCGGTGCAATAAACGGCTTGCCGATCCTTTCATGCGCTTTTCTGAGAAGTTTGGGCTTCGCAGAGTTTGGGTGCGACAAAAAACCGTGCAGATAAAGAGTAGGACGCATGAGTTTAAGCTCCGAACTTAGATTTCAATCCGTCCAGCAGTTTCTTGTGGACGCCGCCGAAACCGCCGTTGCTCATCACTAAAATCGTATCGCCCTGCTCTGCCCGTCCCACGACGTCTTTCACAAGGGCTTCCAGATCCTTAAATTCTTCAGCCTTTGCGCCGAGCGGTGCCAAGGCGGCCGCCGTATCCCACTGCACGGCGGCCCCTTGATAACAGAACACTTTGTCGGCCTGCATCAAGCTGCCCGGAAGCTGAGCCTTCATCGTGCCAAGCTTCATCGTATTGGAGCGTGGTTCGAGAACTGCAAAGAGACGGCCTGTTTGATATTTGCTGCGAACGGCTTTAATGGTTTCCTCAATAGCTGTCGGATGATGGGCAAAATCGTCGATCACCTTAATGCCAGCAACTTCTCCTTTGACTTCCATACGGCGTTTAACACCTTCGAAGCGGGACAACGCGTCAACTGCTCTTTCAGCGCAGACCCCCGCATTCACAGCAGCTGCAACTGCAGCCGAAGCATTCAGCAGATTGTGTTCGCCCGGGAGAGACAGCTCAAAGCGTCCGACTTCTTTGCCGCCGGCAAACAATCGAGCGCCTTCATGCTCGACCAAACGCCAGTCGCAGACCGGAGACGTTCCGAAACTTTCAGCCGGTGTCCACAAGCCCATCTTCAATACTCGATGAAGCGCTTCGGAGGCTTCGTTGAAAATAACTTTTCCATGGGACGGGATCGTGCGCACCAAATGATGGAACTGGCGCTCAATCGCTTCCAAATTCGGGAAAATATCGGCGTGATCGTATTCAAGGTTGTTCAGAATGACCGTGCGGGGACGATAGTGCACAAACTTGCTGCGCTTATCGAAGAAGGCCGTGTCATATTCATCGGCTTCGATCACGAAGTATTCCGATTCGGTCAAACGGGCCGAGTGTCCGAAATTCTGAGGAACACCGCCGATCAGAAAATTGGGATTCAATCCGCAGTCTTCCAAAATCCAGACCAGCATTGAAGTCGTTGTGGTTTTACCGTGGGTACCGGCAACTGCCAGCACGTGGCGCCCGTTCAAAATGTTCTCTTGCAGCCACTGCGGGCCGGACGTGTAGGGCAAACCGCGGTTAAGAATTTCTTCAAGCAAAGGATTGCCGCGGCTGATCGCATTGCCGATGATATATAAGTCAGCACCGGCGTCGAGTTGTTCCGGATCGTAGCCTTCGATTAAATGGATTCCGGCTTGCTTGAGCTGATCGGACATCGGAGGATAGACTCCGGCATCGCAGCCACTGACCTCAATACCAAGACTTTTTGCAAGCTGGGCAATGCCGCCCATAAATGTGCCGCAAATACCGAGAATATGAATGTGCACGTTAAAATCCTCGCTAAATTGATGTGTGGCATTGTGCCACGACTGATCGGAAGAATCCTACCGACGTAATTAATATGAGAAGCAAAGACACCCGCGGGCTCGCGGCAGAAGCCGCCGCAATCATTGCCGAAGGCGTACCCGACTGGAGCGAAGCCAGACGCAGACTTGCCGAAGAATATGAAATCACTTCAAGTGCGCAGCTGCCGGACGATGACGCCATCGAATCCGCGCTGCGAGAGCATTACGCCATTTTTGATCCAAAAGGTCATGCGGAACGCCTTTGGGAACTTAGAAGAGCGGCGTTAATCGTCATGAAAGAAGTGAGTGATTACAAACCTCTTCTTATCCGAGGAGTGCTGAACGGGTGCGCAGACAAATATTCAGACATTTACATTGCAGTTGAGTGCGATGATGCGAAATCTCTTGAAATCGATTTAATTGATCGGGAAATTGAGATTGAGGTTCTGCCGAACGAGCGGCCCGAGAAGAACGAACCCGTCGAAGAGATCATTTTCGAAGCTCCGATCATTAAAGGCGGCTATTTTGACCGTGAGCAACTCGCTGTTTGGGTTCGCTTAAAGGTTTTTGAGAATCGGGCAAAGATCAAAAATCTGACAAAGAAAGCGCCTGATCCTTGGCAAATCGAGGATGAAACCGCAAAAACCGCCGATATCAAACAACTCGAAAGACTGATTTCGCTCACAGAAGAGAAATAGGTATTTACCCTAAATAAAGCCTTATCTTCTTTTAATTTCGTGCAATTTCTAAGCCGTTTTTTGACGAAAAACGTTAGAAATCAGAAACAAGTTAGGCTAACTTATTGAAGAATTAGGCGCAAATAGCGTCTATACTAGGCGGAAAACCAATTTAGCCGCGATTTAGCCCGCGGCTTCGCCTATGAAAAAACTACTTTTGATAAATGGTCCAAACCTCAACCTTTTGGGAACCAGAGAGCCGGACAAATACGGTACGACGACGCTTGCCGAGATCGAAACCGATTTAAGAGCCTTCGTTGAATCCACCGGAGGAACACTTACAACCTACCAGAGTAATCACGAAGGTGATTTAGTCGATAGGATTCAGCAGGCAGCAAAAGAAGGTATCGAAGCAGTCATTATCAACCCCGGCGCTTACACACATACCAGCATCGCGATTCGCGATGCCTTTTTGTCTGTACAGATCCCGTTTATCGAAGTTCATTTATCCAACATTTTTAAGCGTGAGGAATTCAGACACCATTCTTACCTGTCTGACATTGCCGAAGGCTGCATCATCGGCCTCGGAGTCCACGGCTACTTCTCAGCCGCCGCCTATTTCCTTACCGCAGAATAATTTTCCCTAATTTATATATAGAAAGGCATTTCTATGGACTTGAGAAAACTTAAAACATTGATCGATTTAGTTCAGGCTTCCGGCATCGCCGAAATCGAAATCAATGAAGAAGGCGACCACGTCAGAATCGTGAACCGCCCTGCCCAAGCCGCTCAAGCCGCACCGGCGATTATCGAGATCCCGCAGGCAGCTCCGGCCCCGGCCGCTCCTGCACCCTCCGCAGCCCCTGCTGCTCCTTCTGCCGCTCCGGCCTCTAACTCCCCGAGCGGTACTCAGGTAACAAGCCCGATGGTCGGTACTTTCTATAGAGCTCCGAGCCCCGGCGCCGATCCTTTCGTAGAAGTCGGCACCCAGGTTAAGAAAGGCGATACGCTGTGCATCATTGAAGCCATGAAGCTTCTCAATGAAATTGAAGCCGAAGTCAGCGGCACAGTGAAAGAAATTCTTGTGGATAACGGTTCTCCGGTCGAATTCGGCCAGCCGCTTTTCGTCATCGAATAATCAGTGAGCCCCTATGTTCGGTAAGATTTTGATTGCCAACCGCGGAGAAATCGCACTTCGCATTCAGCGCGCCTGTAAGGAAATGGGCATTAAAACGGTGATTGCCCACTCGCTTGCAGATACGGATGCCAAGTACGTTCGCCTCGCCGACGAGTCCGTTTGTATCGGACCTGCCCCTGTTCATCAAAGCTATTTGAACATGCCGGCTCTTATCAGTGCTGCCGAAGTCACTGATGCCGAAGCGATCCATCCCGGCTACGGTTTCCTTTCTGAAAACGCCGATTTCGCTGAACGCGTGGAGTCCAGCGGTTTCGTCTTTATCGGCCCGCGTCCCGAAACGATCCGCCTGATGGGCGATAAGGTATCTGCCAAACAAGCCATGATCGACGCCGGCGTTCCCTGCGTCCCCGGTTCCGGCGGCGCCCTGCCTGATGACCCTTCGGAAATCATCAAGATTGCCCGCTCTGTCGGCTACCCAGTCATCATTAAAGCCTCGGGTGGCGGCGGCGGACGCGGTATGAAAGTCGTTCATACCGAAGCTGCATTGATTAACGCCGTCAACACCACCAAGCAGGAAGCAAAAGCCGCTTTCGGCAACGACACGGTTTATCTGGAAAAATTCCTTGAAAACCCACGTCACATTGAGATTCAGGTTCTCGCCGACAACTTCCGCAATGCGATTTGGCTCGGTGAACGCGACTGTTCCATGCAGCGCCGCAACCAGAAAGTCATCGAAGAGTCTCCGGCCATCGGCATTCCCCGCCGCGCGATTGAAAAGATCGGAGAGCGCTGTGCCGAAGGCTGCCGCAAGATCGGCTACCGCGGCGCAGGCACGTTTGAGTTCCTCTACGAAAACGGTGAGTTCTACTTCATTGAAATGAACACCCGTATTCAGGTGGAACACCCGGTCACAGAGTTCGTCACCGGTGTTGATCTGGTTCAGGAACAGATTCGCATTGCCGCAGGCGAAAAACTTCGTTATCGTCAGCGCGACATTCAGATCAAGGGTCACGCGATTGAGTGCCGTATCAACGCTGAAGATCCGTATCGCTTCATCCCCAGCCCCGGCCGCATCACAACACTGCATCAGCCCGGCGGCCCCGGTGTTCGTGTCGACTCTCACGTCTACCCCGGTTACTTCATTCCTCCTCATTACGACTCCATGATCGGCAAGCTCATCACTTACGGTGACACCCGTGACCAGGCTATCGCCAGAATGCGCACGGCACTTTCCGAAACCGTTATTGAAGGCATCTCGACCAACATTCCGCTGCACCGCGAAATGATGATCGATCAGAAGTTCCTTCAGGGCGGCGTGAGCATTCACTATCTGGAAGAGAAGCTGGCGCACCGCGAATCTGTGAAGAAATAAGGCTGTTACTCATGTTATTCGAATACTCTCTGCTGACGGACAAAAAGGAAGTCGAGCCTTTGACCGACTTCTTAATGGATAAGGGCGCCTACTCGGTTTCTATCGAGGACGCGGACGCCGAAACCGAACGTGAAAAACCGATTTTCGGAGAACCGGGAATCGAGATTGATGATTTCGCTTGGGACAGCTCCCGTCTTAAAGTCCTCTGCGGAGACGACTTCGACATGGAAGGCGCATTAGAAGCTGCGCTCAAAGAACAAGGTCTTAAAAAACCAGTTCTCGAGGGCAGAACGGAAGTTCCGGACAATGACTGGGTTCGCATCACGCAGGCCCAGTTCACACCGACTCAGATTGCCGGCGATCTTTGGATCGTTCCGTCCTGGCATGAACCGCCCAATCCCGACGCCATCAATATCCGTCTGGATCCGGGCGTTGCTTTCGGTACCGGAACACATCCGACCACACGTCTGTGTCTGGAGTGGCTGCATGACCATAATTTGGAAGGAAAATCCGTTCTGGATTACGGCTGCGGATCCGGAATTTTGGCTGTTGCCGCCAAGAAACTTGGGGCTTCCAAAGTGCTCGGTACGGACATCGATCCTCAGGCCATCGAGGCCGCCGACTATAATGCAGAAGTGAACCGGGCAGACGCCAGCTTCTATCTGCCGAAGGATATGCCGGACGAAAAATTCGATGTCGTTGTGGCAAACATCCTCAGCAATCCGCTTCGACTCTTAGCGCCGGCACTTTTGGCGCACGTGAAAAAAGGCGGTTATCTCGTTCTTTCCGGCATTTTGGAAAGACAGGCAGAAGAATTGATCGAGGTTTATGGCTCTTATCGTCCTGACTCTCCGCTTTCTGTTTGGAAGTCTATGGACGGCTGGATTTGTTTGGCCGGTCAGATTCACTAATTAGAAAAGAGGCGGCTATGGAACCTAAATTCGAGGGAGATTCGAATCACTACAACTTCCCGTCCGAACCTTCACTGGGCGGAAATCAGAAGCAGAGAGATATTCCGAAAATCGTCCCTGCTGACCTGAAAAAACTTCCCGAAGACTTTAAGCTTCCGACCGCTTCTATTCGTCCGGGCGAACCCGCTCCGGCGGCTCAGCCTCCTCAGGAACGTCCGAAAGATCCGAAGGCATTGATGGCTTCGCTCTCAAAGGATATTTCTGAACTTTCCGCACCTTTGAAAAAAGAAGAGACTCCTAAAGAAACGAAGTCTGAGACGAAACCTGCTCCTGACCCTATTGAGAAGTTCGGCGTCAAAGGCAGCGACGGCGTTATCCTTCCGCCCGAAGATGACCTCGGAGATCCGACGGATCCGTCCCGCACTCCGGGAATCGTTCGCTCCATCATGCTTTTTATCTGCCTGTGCTTTGTGATTCTTGCCGCATGGCAGGTAACGCTGTTCCTGCAACCCGAAATCCTGAAAAAAGAGCCTCTGAATACACTTTCTCAGCAAAGCTGTGATTATCTCTACTGCCCGCCTCTGAGAACTCCGGTCGTCTTGTCCAACCAAGTCAATGCCATTTCTCCGGGACAGTGGGAGTTAAAGCTTCAGATCCAGAATCAGGATATGCGGAGTCAGAAGCTGCCCGTTATTCAGCTCACTCTTGAAGGCGCAGGCAACTCCAGAATACAAAAAATCTTCGAACCTGCCGAATACAAGACAGATCCGAAGGTTGATCTCATTACCGGCGGCGGTACCGCCAATATCACTATTCCGTTTAGTTTCGATGATGGCAGACCGACTTCTTACAAAGTGAAGGTCTTGGAAGACTAAACAGAAAGCGGCGCAACACTTTTGATGAGGAGCCAAATTTGGCTCCCTTCTTTTATGTCTAATTCGCTGAGCGCTTTGCGTGTTAATTTACCGACGATGATCTGTCCCGAGCAGTTTGCTCGTATCAGGGCACCTGAGGAATCCTTCTGCACCGAAATCTCTTCGACAACACCTTCGAAAGCATTCTGAACCGACAGACCGCTCGGCTTCTCTTTTGCAAATACCACCTCTCTGGCTAATATTCGCAACGACGCCGGACTTCCGATCGGCTGGCCGTTATCTCCGATATGCAGAGCGATGTTGCCGCAGTCAACAGTCATCAGTGACCATTCTTTGTCCTTGGAGACAATTTTGCCTTTTAGGAGAACACTTGTATCCTCACCGATTTTGATCGGCAAATTGATATTGGCAAGAACATCAGTCAAAGCTCCGGAAGTTTTGATCCTGCCGTCTTCCATCACGATGAGATTGTCGGCAAGATGCAGTACTTCTTCCGCAGAGTGCGTGACATAAAGCATCGGAATTTTGAGGTTGGTCTTGAGCTTCTCAAGCCAAGGCATAATCTCGGACTTCCTTTTGAAATCCAGCGCCGCCAGCGGCTCGTCAAAAAGCATGATTTTGGGCTCTGTTGCGACAGCACGCGCAATTGCCACACGCTGGCGCTCACCGCCCGAGAGCTGAGCAGGCTTTCGCCCGAGAAGGCCGCAAATGCCCAATAAATCAATCGCTTCTTCCATACGGGAGCGGGCATCCGTCGATTTGCTGCGCTTAACCGCAAATTCGATATTTTGCTTCGCAGTCAGATGAGGAAAAAGCGACGCCTCTTGAAACACATAGCCTAAAGGCCGCTCCCAAGTCGGTAGAAAAAGTTTTTGTTCGTCGTTTTGCCAATAAACGCCGTCGACCTTAACAAAACCCTTTGCCCGCTCCAATCCTGCAATACAGCGAAGAACCGTTGTTTTTCCGGAGCCGGACGCTCCGAAAAGAACTGTAATTCCGGAATTCGGGAACTCAAATGAACATTCCAGCCTGAAACCGTCTTCACGAAGAAGCAGCAGAGAAGCGGAACTTAAAGAATCAGACATACAGATTAGAAGTCGAGAAAATTAAGGCATAACGCGCTCGTTGTGGCGATTCAAAAGCGTTAAGCCGAGCAAAACAAAGAAGCTAAAGACCACCATGCCGCCGGCCAGCCAATGCGCTTTGCCGTACTCCATTGCCTCAACATAACTGTAAATTTCCGTGGAGACGACCTGCGTTTTACCCGGAACATTCCCGCCGATCATCAAAACAACGCCGAACTCCCCGATGGTATGGGCAAATGTGAGAAGTGCCGCCGTAACAAAACCGGGCTTGGCAAGAGGCAGAACAACATTAAAGAAGGCATCCAGGGGCTTTGCGCCCAGCGTTGCGGCCACTTCCAAGGGGCGCTTGCCGATCGACTCAAAGGCCGCTTGCAGCGGCTGCACGGCAAACGGCATCGAATAAACAATACTGCCGATCACCAGCCCCGGAAAAGTAAATGTCAGAAGTCCGATGCCTAAAGCTTCTGTCAGTTTTCCAAGAGGACCTGACGGTCCCATGGCCACCAAGAGGTAAAAGCCCAGGACGCTCGGCGGAAGAACCAACGGCAGTGTGACAATTGAGCTGATCGGAGCCCGCCATTTTGATTGAGTGTGCGACAGCCACCAAGCCAGCGGTGTTGCCACCAAAAGCAAGAAGACAGTCGTAATCAATGCCAGCTCTAACGTCAGCTTAATAGGAAGCAGTTCTTCCGCAGTAAACATGTCGGTCCTATTTCTTAATTACTTTGTGCTGTAGCCGTAGGAATCAATAACCGCCTGAACCTTCGGGCTTGTCGCCATAAACTTCATAAAGTCTGCCACGGCCTTGCTGTCTTTACCCGGATTCAGGATAACGGAATCCTGGCGAATAGGCTTGTAGCAGTTTGCCGGAATAATCCAGCCTGAACCGGAAGTGATTTTGCCGTTTTTAAAGACTTGAGACAATGCCACGAAACCGACTTGCGCGTTGGCGGTTTTAGCAAACTGGAATGTCTTTCCGATATTGTCGCCCGTCACAAATTTAGATTCAGCCTTTTTAAGATTGCCCCATTTTTCCATTGTCTGGTATGCAGCTTCACCGTAAGGAGCTAACTTCGGATTTGCAACAACGATCTTTTTAACTTCGTCTGAGAGAATGAAGTTCGGATCCTGCTTAACAAAATTATCGGCAGCACTCCAAAGAACCAATTTTCCGAAAGCATACGGTTTGGCATCGATACCGAGTCCCTCGTCTACGATTTTCTTAGGTGTTTTAGCGTCGGCTGCAAACAAAACCTGGTAAGGCGCACCATTTTTAATCTGTGCGTAGAAAGCGCCTGTGGCGCCGAAAGAGGCAAGAATCTTGTTTCCGCTTGCCTTTTCGTAAATAGCGGAAATTTCTTTAATCGGAGCGGTAAAGTTCGCCGCAACGGCAACGTTAATTTCCGCAGCGGAGACGCCGGCAACAGAAAGAGCTAAAACAGCAGAGAGACCGACAACTATTTTCTTCATAACATCCTCGTTAGCTATAATGTAACCAAGCATAAGAACTGCTTTATCGTTATTCTAAACATGAATATCGATAAAATAACAATATTCGTTTAGACAAGGAAAAGAAATGGCCCTGAATATTTCCGACGCACTTTCCCAAAATGTTGTGGATAAAAGAATCGACGTTCTTCAGCGTATTAAGCAGTACGGAAGTATTTCGGAAGCGGCCCGAAGCGCCGGTATCAGCTATAAAGCGGCATGGCAGGCAATCGAAACCTTGTCCGCGCTTGCCGGTGAACCTCTTGTTGAAAAAACGGTCGGCGGCAACTCCGGCGGCGGAGCCCACGTCACAGCTGCCGGCGAAGCTGTCTTAGAAGCCTCAGCGGCCTTAAATAAAGTCAGAAACCAAATTTTGGCGGACATTCAGGGCGGAGAATCGCCGAAATTAGCGGTGCTGGCCTCCGTTGCCCTGCGCATGAGTATCCGCAACATCATTCCGTGCGTGATTGAAGACATTCACGGCGGAATGTCGATGTGCAAGGTCAAGATGAAAGTTTGCGAAGGTCAATACCTCCGCTCAAGTGTTACGCTCGAAAGCCGTCAGCTCTTGGATCTGCAAGTTGGTAAAAGCGTTTTAGCTTTATTCAAGGCGTCTGCCGCCACCGTTTCTAAAGACAAACCTGAGGAACGCAGCCGCTGTTTCCTCTTCGGACAAGTCTCCCGTCTTCCCCAGAAAGAAAAAGGCGGAGAAGTAACCTTAAGGCTTCCTAACGGCTTAAACGTCGTCGGATTTATTCGCGGAAATCACGGCTTAGAAATCGGATCTGAAGTTTATATTCAGATTCCTGAACAAAGTGTTGTCATAGCCTTATTAGGCTGATAGCCTAATTTAGTGGAAAGAATAACCCCTTGAATTTCCTGGACAAAAAAACAACAGGAAAGTGTTTTTCTAAAGGTAAACCCTTAGGAGTATTTACCTAATCATAAGGTAGGTAGAAAAGCATTTTTCGTTTTCTTAAGATAATATTATGAATGTGAGAACGGCGCTACACCGTCTCTACTTGATTCTTAAGTCCAATAACATGCTTTCTAATTTCACCCTGGAAAGCGAAAAAAGGGAGTACAAAATGTCTCAAACCGGAAAATGGGGTACTTTTTGGATCCTCGTGATAGGCATCGTCGTCGGCATTCTGTGTACGGCAGGTCTCGTCGGTGTTGTTCAGTGGGCCGGTACCGATAAATTCTGCACAGGCTGGTGCCACTCTATGGACGGCGTTACCTATGCATGGAAACAAGGCCAGCACGCCAGAACCCCGTCAGGTTACACAGCCGGATGCTCCGACTGCCACCTCTTAAATGAAACAAATCGTCCGTTAACACCTGTTGCTTATGTTGAACTCCTGTTCGCAAAAGCAAAAGCCGGTTCTATTTCCGGTTTCGGCGAACTCCGCGGCACATTCAACACACCGCAGATGTGGCTGGAAAAACGTCCTGAACTTTCTAAGGCTGTAAACGACTGGATGGTCTCTTACAATTTCCGCAACTGCCGCGGTTGCCACAACTTAGCCGATATGTACAACGCTAAGAACCCGATGGTTGCTAAGATGCACGCCGGCTTCATCGACAAACCGACAAACTGCATAATGTGCCATAAGACCGCCGGTCACAACTACAAGATGGCTGACGAAATCATTAAGGCTACAGGCAAATGGCCTGATCCGGCCAAAGCTTGGGAACAGGCTGACGCCGCTGCTAAGAAATAATTCTTAGAACAAACGGAGCTCGAAAGTGAGCTCCGTTTTTTGTGCCCATAAAAAACGCCGCGAATCGCGGCGTTTTGTTTTAGCTACTCAAAAGACTTAGTCTTTCTTTGAACGATTGGCAAAGAAGTTAGCCTTCTGAATGTTTTCAGTAGCCAGCGTGAAGATCTGGTTGGTCAGGTCTTCAGCCAGGGCTTCGCATTCGGCTAGAAGCTCAAGGTTGGTCTTCTGCAGGAGCGCAGTGGCAGCTTTCTTGTCGGACTTGATAAGTTCGACGTACTGCTTTTCCATCTGTTCCTGCTTAGCCGTCATGGCGCGTTCCTGATCGCCGAAGGCTTTCTTCACGATCGGAGCATAAGTCGGATAGTCGGTCATGACAAGCGTCTGAAGTTTACGGAACTTCCAGTAAACAGAGGCACTGTCAGCCTGGCAAGTACCGATACCGTAGTGGCCCGGAACCTGTTCGAGGCCCTGATAGAAAGGCATGAAGCAGGAAAGATCAGCCATACCGAAAGCGATGTAGATCACATCACCGATAGCTCTCGGCAGCCAGGGACGAACCTGCATAACGTGTGCTTCGTAAGTACGGAAGACACTGACGGGACGCCAGGGTTCATTGCCGTTAAGGCCGTGAGAGTACGGATCGTGCTCGCTGGCGTCGAAGTGGTCACGCATCACGCGCTTGGCATCTTCGAGGGAGAGTTTGCGTTCGGGCTTCATAAATACGCCGAATTCTCGGCCGTCTTCGACGGGCTGAATCACAGACGGATTGAAGAGCTTCTGGATCTGCCAAACGCGCGGATCGTTGTAAACACGGTCACGGTCGTCGTTGCGTGTGTAAGCAGCGGCGAAATCGAACGGACCTTTCTTCGGATCATAGAAGCCGTGTCTGATGGCAAAGTCGATCAGGTCGGGGCTGCCTTTGAACTCGGAAGCGTTCGGATCGTAAAGACGCAGACGGCCCTGATTGCCGGAACCGAAGTAAACATCTTCCGGAATTCTCTGGGCCATCCACTGATGACCGGTTCCGGTTTCCAGATACCAGATTTCGTTGTCGTCAACAAATGCAACGCCGAAACCTTCGCCTGCGCCGTGTGTTTCGATTATCTTGCCTAAGAGCTCAACACCTTCTGCCGCGGTATGGCAGCGAGGAAGAATGATATCGATGATGTCGTCTTCAGTGATACCGGTTTCTTTGTTGTACGGATCGATGGCCAATGCGTCGTCACGGGCGAAAATGGACTCCGTGCCGGTCACGCCGAGGCCGGCTTCATTAAAGCCGACGGCGCCGTGAAGTTTTGTCTGCCAGTTGGGAACCGAGGTGTAACGCATAGCGTGCACAGGCTGCGGATAGCTGAAATCGGTTGCGCCGTTGTGATCCTTGGTGCGATACATCGCGCCTTCAGGATAGTAGCAAGCAGGATGAATGATGAACAACTGAGCCTTGAGCGCAGAGCTATCGGCACTTCTTGCAACTAAGAAAGAACCGTCAACCGTAGCTTTGTCGCCGACGATAAAAGTAGTGCACATATGCAACTCCTTGGTTAAAAAGTGAACCCATTCTAATTGCTATCGCTCAGAGAGGCTTAAAAACAGTTTTTGCCGAGCGCAAAAATATGTGAAGAATTAAGACAATGCGTCAAACATCAGCGCCTTTTTCCTTGTAAAAATAGGTACCGCGCTAAAATGATCGAATTCAAAAAAGCGAACATAAAGATGGCATCACAAAACGCATCAAATATTGTTTTTAGAAAAGACTACACGGCTCCCGATCATCAGATCGAGTCGATCGACCTTTCTTTCGATTTAATCCCTACCTGCACAGAAGTCACTTCCAAAATTATTGCTGTCCCGCAGGAAGACAGAAAAAGTGACGATCTGATTTTGGACGGAGACGACCTGACACTAGTCTCCATCAAGATCGCGGGCGAAGATTCCTTCCCCGGGCAATACGACATGCGTCCCGGTAAGCTCATTATTCACAACATTAAGGAACGCACGGAAATTGAAATCGTCACGAGAATCAATCCGCGCAACAACCTTGAGCTCTCCGGACTTTACATGAGTAAGAACAACTACATTACTCAGTGCGAGTCCGAAGGCTTCCGCCGCATTACCTACTTCCCCGATCGTCCCGACATTCTTGCCAAGTACAGGGTGGTCATTCGTGCGCCGAAAGACTATAAAGACCTTCTTTCCAATGGCAATCTTGTCGAACAGGGAGAACTGCTCGACGGACGCAACTATGCCATCTGGGAAGATCCGTTCCCGAAACCCTCTTACCTCTTTGCCTTGGTTGCCGGCAATTTCGTCGCTCAGGAGCAGAAAGTCACCTTGTCCGACGGCCGCGAAGCCTTGCTCCAAATTTGGACGGAACCGGCCAACAAAGGTAAAACAGAGTTTGCCATGCAAAGTCTGGTCAAAGCCATTAAGTGGGACGAAGAGCGTTTCGGTTTGGACCTGGACTTAGACCGCTTCATGATTGTGGCGACCGACGACTTCAACTTCGGCGCCATGGAAAACAAAGGCCTGAACATCTTTAACTCCAAATATGTTCTGGCTGATGAGAACATCGCAACCGATCAGGACTTCGCCAATATTGAAGCCGTCATCGGACACGAATATTTCCATAACTGGACCGGCGATCGCGTCACCTGCCGAGATTGGTTCCAGCTGTCTCTGAAAGAAGGCCTTACCGTCTTCAGAGAGCAGGAATTCTCTGCCGATATGTTGGGTGACGAATCTTCCCGCGCGGTAAAACGTATCGATGACGTACGCGTACTGAGAAATTCTCAGTTCCCGGAAGACGCCGGCCCTATGGCTCATCCGATTCGTCCAGAGTCTTACCGCTCGATCAATAATTTCTACACCACTACGGTGTATGAAAAAGGCGCTGAAGTCGTCCGTATGTATCAGACACTGTTCGGCAAGGACGGCTTCCGCCGCGGCTTGCTTGAATACATCAATCGCTATGACGGCACCGCAGCAACTTGCGACGATTTCTTAAATGCCATGGCGGAATCGAATTATGAAGACTTATCTCAGTTCGAACTCTGGTATTCACAGGCCGGTACTCCGCGCATCTCTGTCGAAACCAAATGGGACGAAATCGCCAAAACCCTTACTTTGACACTGCGTCAGAACAACCGAACCTTCCCGGGCAAACCGGCGCCGAAGCCGCTCATGATTCCCGTGAAGATCGGCATTCTGGACGACGCTGGAAACGATATTCCTCTGCAGCTCGAAGGTGAAGACTCCCCGGACGGCACGTCTCGTCTGCTGATTTTGGACGAGGCAGTCCAGAGCTGGACTTTCCGCAATGTCTCGACAAAACCACTGCTCTCCATCGGAAGAGGCTTCTCCGCTCCGGTCATCTTCAATACCGAATACACCCGCGAACAGTTGGCTTTCTTAGCCCGCCACGATTCCGATCTTTTCAACCGTGCCGATGCGTTTGAAAAACTCACGCTCCAGATGGTCGATCAGTTCATCACGGATCTGAGCAGACGCGGAGCTCAGAACGCAATGCCGTCCGAGTCCTATCTTTTCGCCTTTGAGGACATCCTGAACGACGACTCTCTGTCTCCGGCTTACCGCGCCAAAGTTCTGGAAATGCCGAGCGAGAATTACATCGCCGAGAACCGTGTTTTGATCGAACCAGCGCTCATTCGCGAGGCCTGCGACTTGATCAAGCGCAGAATCGGTCAACGCCTAAGAGGCTCTTTTGAAGACAAGGTTAAAAACAACCAGACACCGGGTCTTTATCGACCGGATGCTGCGGACGCAGGTCGCCGTGCGCTTAAGTTGCTGTCCCTGAGCTATCTGGCTTATGCTCAGGATGCCAAGGCTATGCAGCAGGTTCGCAATCTCTATAAGAATGCAAACAACCTGACCGACCGATTAGGTGCCGTCAATATTGCCGTGCAGGCTTCCCTGCCGATCGGAGAAGAACTCTTGAGTAAGGCAGACGTTGAATGGAAGTCTGAACCGCTTCTGAACAACAAGTGGCTGGCGCTCAGCACTCAGCTCCGCACTCAGCGCGGCAAGCGTCCGACCGTGGATTTAATTCGTGCCCTGACTCAGCATCCGAAGTATCAGGATCACAACCCGAACAGCATTTACGCCCTGCTCGGCACATTCTTCCGTACAGGCGGTCCGGAATTCCATCGTCCTGACGGAATGGGTTATCAGCTTTGGGTTGACAGCGTTCTGTTCGTCGACAAATTCAACCCCCAAGTCGCAGCCCGCCTTGCTCGAGCTTTAGAAAACTGGCGCCGTTACGAGCCGACTTTGTCCAACCTCATGTACAAAGCGCTCAAATATGTCAGTGAGGAGAAGAATCTTTCTCCGAATGTTCGAGAAATTATTGAGCATGCCCTGACAGAACCCGTCTAGAATTTTTTAGAATGCAGAACACAAACGATCTTTCAAAAGGAGATTTATAAAGTGGCCATCAACCTTCAGCAGTTTTTAGCGAAACAGTTAAGCGACGGCGTCATCGATCAGCAGCTTTGCGATCTTCTCAACGCGGTTGCAGACTTGAGTAAAGAAATCAACGATAAGGTGACCCACGGAGCTCTTGCCGGCGTTCTCGGCTTTGCCGGAACAGACAACGTTCAAGGCGAACACCAGAAAAAACTTGACGTCATCACAAATGAAATCGTTGTGGAAGGCGTCGAATGGACCGGTGCCTTAGCCGGCATGGCCAGTGAAGAAATGGACCACTGCCTGCCCACTCCGGCAGCTTACAAACGCGGCAAATATCTCATCATGTTCGACCCCTTAGACGGTTCGAGCAATATCGATATCAACGCGCCGATTGGAACGATCTTCTCCATTACTAAGGCTCCCGAAGGAAAGATCACCGATGAGAGCTTCCTCACGCCGGGCCGCAAGCAGATTGCTGCCGGCTATGTGATGTACTCGCCGCAAACCATCCTAACCTTAACGACCGGAAACGGCGTTTTCATGTTCACGCTAAACCTCGGCACGGGCGAATACATCCTCACGAAGGAAAATATCCGTATTCCTGTTCAGACACAGGAATTTGCGATCAACATGTCGAACATGAGACATTGGGAAGCTCCTGTTCAGAAGTACGTTCAGGAACTTTTAGCCGGCGATTCTGGTCCTTTGGGCAAGAATTTCAACATGCGCTGGGTAGCTGCCATGGTTGCTGAAGTTCATCGAGTTCTCTGCCGCGGCGGCATATTCATGTATCCGCGCGACAACCGCGATCCGTCTAAACCCGGCAAACTCCGTTTGATGTATGAAGCCAACCCGATGTCTTTCCTTATCGAACAGGCCGGTGGCAAAGCCACAAACGGATATCAGAATATTCTTGACCTGCAGCCCGAGAAGCTGCATCAGAGAGTGGCCGTATTCTTAGGCAGTGCCGAAGAAGTGGAACGTGTCACTTCTTATCACGAGTAATACGTTCTCTTCAGAAACAGAAAGCGGGCCGAAGCCCGCTTTCTTGTTATTGTCAGCGACTATTGTTGATCAGGATTTTTATTAGCAATCAAAATCTTTGTAATTTTGTCGTCCATCGTATCCAGCGTACCGGAAATAGAAGTATTCAATTCTTTATTGGCGGCAGCAATCTGATCTTCCGCACCCTTGAAAGCTTCAAGGATCTTGTTCTGGCGTTCGGTTAAGCGCTGTTCGGTCTGACTAAGAATCTGTTTTTGTTCTTCCATCCAGACTTGCCATTTCTTTTCAAAGTCAGCCTTAACATCGGTAAGTCGGGAAGCTTCCTGATCCGTTGCAAGCTTGCGCTGTTCCTGGAGCTCTTTTGTCAGACGGCGCATTGTGGCAAACGATCCGGTTTGCTGGACAAACAAGATGTAAATCACGATCACGAAAAGCAAGCTGAACCAGAAAAGAAGCATCAGAGTAATCGGCGCCTTAGCTGTAGTAATCAAAAGATTGACTTCTGCGGGGGCGTTTACAGCCGGCCAATTAATAAAGACAAAACCGGCTCCGACTAATAAGACCAATAAGAGGACGATATAGCGCATAAAGGGACCTTATAAATTTTTAGAGAGGATTATGTCAGTTTAATAGATATGCGCGCATATGCACAAAAGCTGTTACGTGCAACCTCTCAGATCTTCTCGTTTCCTTCAACTGCGATTTTCGCTAAAGATGCGGAGCAATAAAATAGGCTCGGAGGTTGGTTACTCATCGTGGCAGCTGCTGATGGAACCTCCTGCGCAGGATAGAAACCCAAAGAGAAATCATATTCACTTTGATTTTTTAATGTACCTGACGCGAAATTAGGCTTGTCAGGCTCACCATTTAAGATAGGACAGCCGGTCCCGGAGGACTTTTTGTACTTGAAGATTTTGTCAGTAAAGATGACAAGTTATTTAAGTTAAAGAAATCGTAACGGTCAAGGCAGGTCTGCAACTCTTTGTTGGATAAGGATTATCTTACGCCAGAGCCTTTAAAAGAATCTCGATCCATAATTCTTCGAATGGGTTTTAAAAGTCGAATTAGATAGTGGAGCTTTTATTTAAATAGGTAAATACCCTTACCACTTGACACACGGAAACATCAGAACTTCTCTTCCAAAAATCTCCTTAGGATCTATGGACTTCCTCCAGTGATCGGAGAAGTGAAAACACAGCTCATTTGGAGAAAGAATTTGCTCGTACCGAACATCCGAGCACTCATAGAGGTACTCCAATAGGCGCATAATGATGGGAATATTTAGGAGAGAATGAATGAAAACTGATCCGCGTTTCCCAAAACTTCATATCGTTGACCATCCGCTCGTGCAGCACAAGCTCAGCACCATGCGTGAAAAGAAGACCCCGTCTAATTCTTTCCGTCAACTGCTTCGCGAACTTACTTACCTGATCGGATATGAAGTGACACGCGATCTGCCGCTCGAAACTCGTACGATTGATACTCCGCTTTGCAAATGCAAAGGTAATTTCATCAAAGGTAAAAAGCTGGTAATCATTCCGATCCTGAGAGCTGGCTTAGGTATGTCAGAAGGACTACTGGACTTGATGCCGTCCGCCCGTGTTGGTCATATCGGCTTATACCGCGGCCCTGATCATAAGCCGGTTGAATACCTTGTTAAGCTGCCCTCCAAACTCGAAGGCCGTCGCGTCATTCTGTGTGACCCGATGCTGGCTACCGGTAACTCTGCGGTCGCAGCTGTCGATACATTGCTTAAGCGCGACGTAAAACCAAAAGACATTACTTTTGTCGCTCTGGTTTCTGCTCCGGAAGGTGTTGAAACATTCCAGAAAGCTCATCCCGAAATTGAGCTCTACGTCGCCTCTTTAGACGAAAAGCTCGACAAGAACGCTTACATCCTTCCTGGTCTTGGCGATGCAGGAGATAGAATTTTCGGCACCAAATAAGTGCATTCTTGAATAAAATTTAGGTGTAAACCCTCGTATTTTTATTAAAAATGAGGGTTTTACTTTATCTTCTTCAGTCAAAGCTTGATTTTTAGAAGACAGGTCGTTCGTTCAAGCGCATTATTACGCTCAGTGTTAAACGCTAACTCATCCTATTTCTAAGGTTTATCATGGCTGATGATTTCAAAGACATCTCCCACCTCTACAAGGTGACACCTTCTGCCAAGACCATCATTGATGGCGAAGACTTGGTGGAAACAAAACAGAAATCCAAGGCTTATGCCTGGTGCGACGTTCTCCAGTCCGTTACCGGCTTGATCCTCGGTCTCTTCCTTTTCTGCCATATGGGCTTCACAAGCTCCATCCTTCTTGGCAAAGACACTTTCTGGTCTCTGGTTTCTTTGACCGGCGGCTACTTCATTGACGGTGTCGATCACCTCTGGATGCACTCCGTATTCGTCGGCGTGATCTTCGTCCTGGTTGTTATTCACGCGATTCTTGCTCTCCGCAAGTTCCCGAACAACTACAAAGCCTTCCGCATCATGCGCGGCCACTACAAACTGCTCCGTCACACCGACACAACAATGTGGTGGGTTCAGTTCATCACCGGTGTTATCCTCACCGCTCTGGTCTTCCCGCACATGCTCCCCATGCTGATGGATCCGGGCAGCATCGGACCTTACGGCAGCGGTCTCGAGGTTTATCACTCCTGGCTGTGGGTTGTTTTCCTGTTCCTCATCGTTACTGAACTTCACGGCATGATCGGTCTGTATCGTCTGTGCATGAAGTGGTGCGGTCCGTCGAACGCCACACGCAGCTTCCTCCGCAAGCTTACATACGTCCTCATCGTCGGTATGATCGCCATGGGTTCATTCACAATCATGGGCTTCTACAACGCCGGTGAAGAAGCTGCCAAACTTGATCCCGAAGCTCACTACGTTCCGGGCTGGCTGCAGACTCCTCAGACGGCTCCTTACCCGAGCTGGTGGCCTGACCACCTCAAGAAGAACTAATCAGATTCTTCTGAGTACATAATTCAAACGGGCGCCTTAAGCGCCCGTTTTCTTTTGTCTGTTCAAAATCCTTCCTACGTCCTTCTGTGACGGGCAAGAATTCACCATAATCACAAGCCCTGGATTGACCGATACTCTCAACCTGCGTCCTGTTTGGGTACAGGGAACCGGTTGTTTTACCCTCGATCTCCGCGGCGCATTTAGTCCGGTTACAGGCAAAAATTTAGGCCCAGACTCTTTACGAGGCCGGACCTAAATAATTTCTATGTCTAAGTCTGATTAACCGTTCAGCTTCTTAGCCATTCCGACATACATGTCAAAGGCCTGTTTGAATGCGCCTTCGTCAATATCGAAAGATCCCTGGTGATGGCCTGCAGCTCTGTCAGCGCCGCAAATGAAGAATGCAGCTTTACCGCCGTGAGCCTGGACACGCTTACCGAGAACGGAAATGTCTTCAGAACCGCCGAAGTTTCCGTCCGGACGAATGTTGTTGATCCCGGGAACGGTCTTAGCAACTTCGATCAGCATGTCGGAGAGTTCTTTGTCGTTGGTGAAATCAACGGCAGCGCCCATCTGAGAAATTTCATACGAAACGTCAAAGCCCTTAGCGATGCCTTCAACGATGTTCTTGACGTTTTCAACCATGTAGTCGTTGATGGAGCTGGTTTCACCGCGAACTTCCAGAGCCATATGAGCAGAGCTCGGAATAACGTTGCGGCCTTCACCGGCGCGCAGTGTACCGATGTTGATACGAGTCATACCGCCGCCGTGACGAGGAATACCCATCATCTGAACAACCGCGTTGCAGGCTGCAGCAAGAGCGTTGCGGCCGGCATTCGGTTCTTTGCCGGCGTGGGCAGGTTTGCCTTTGAATGTCACGTCAAACTTGGATGTGCAGAGCAAGCCGTAGGGAGCAGCAACGATTTCGCCAGAATCCGCCATGAAGGAAATATGGCTTCCGAGGAAGTAGTCAGCATCGTCAACAATGCCGGAAGCAGCAATGGCGCTGGCGCCGCGAACGCCTTCTTCAGCAGGCTGGAAGACGATCTTGAACTTGCCTTTGAGTTCGTCTTTGCGCTCGGCAATCCAGTGAGCCAGAGTCAGACCGATAGAGATATGGGAGTCATGACCACAAGCGTGCATAAAGCCGGCGTGCTGGCTTCTGAAGCCTTCTTTGTTCGGTTTGTGTTCGGAATTATCGGTTTCGTTTACGCAAACGCAGTCGATATCGAAACGGAATGCAGTTGTCGGGCCTTCTTTGCCTGTGTCGAGTAAAGCAACGCAGCCAGTGTAGCCTTCGGTTTCGTCAATGAAAGACTGAGAAACTCCGCGGGCCAGAGCGTTCTTAATGCCTTCCTGAACGAGTTTTTCGTTACGGCCGAATACCTGTTCGGGATTGATGATCTTTGTGCCGAGCAGGACTTCATAGCCCCAGGAGCGCAGCTTGTTGACGATGTAGTTAGTGGTCCAGAATTCGGTCCAGCCTTCTTCCGGCCACTGATGAAGCTCACGTCTCTGTTCGACAAGCTGCTTGGTGTAATCAGTCATTTTTTCTCCTTTTGATTTGTCGGTTCGTCATGTATAGAACAGACCGATTTTAAACTAGTCATAACAAAATGTGAATAGTTTTTACAAATCGAGAATTCCTATAAACATTAAGCTCTTCAACGCTTTACCCCATAAAAACACAAACCGCCCGACCCACAGAAGAGTCGAGCGGTTTTATTTGTTTAATTAGGGTTGATTAAACCATAATCAAAGCCAAGGTAATCACGGCCACAATCATCGGGACTGCGGTACGTTTCACCAACTGAATCGGCGGAACCATTGCGAGACCGGAAAGAAGAATCACAACACCGGCGATCGGGGACATCGTACGGCCGAGAGAGCCGGAGATGAGGGCCAGAGAGCCGAGGTTAGGAACCTGCATTCCGAAGTCAACAGCGTGAGGAGTAACCGCTTCGTTGAAAGCAAAGGTAGCAGCGTCGCCGGAACCGGTAATAACAGCCAGAACGAATGGTCCAAGAGAACCGCCCCAGCGAGCGAGTTCGTTGGAGGCCTTCAGAGCTGTAACAAAAGCATCGATCAAACCGGCACTGCGAAGACCGGCAGCGAACACGCCGGCGGCAATGATGATACCCATAACGTCACCGTAGCCGTTGCCCATACCTCTGAAGAACTCTTTGGAGAACTTCTGAGGATCGCACCAGGAGACGAGCAGCGTGAAGATGGCGCCGAGGACCATAGCCTGAGCAACGCCCATCTTAAGGGCCGGAACGTACTTGTTGCCAAGAACGAGGATGATCAAGGGGATGAGCGGGGCAAGAGCTTTCAGGAAGTTGATCTTCTCGATCGGAGCACCGCCTTCCTTAGCAGAGTAAGCAGCCAGTTCTTCAGCAGTAGGCTTGTTGTCACGAAGAACCAAGCAGACGATCGTAATACCAACCAAACCGATACCCATCGTGATGAGCGAGAACGGAGTGTGGAGAGAGATCAAATCCATCACGTTCATCTTGGAGATGCCGGCAACGAAGTTGTTGTGGCTCATACCCGGAGAAAGAATGGAACCGTATGTACCCATCAAAATGGCAGCACCGGCTGCGGCAGGACGGATACCGGCGCGAATCATAACCGGAATGAACGTTGCACCCACAGCAGCAGCACAACCTGCGGCAGAAGGAATAGCAATGTTGACGAAGAAGGTCACGGCAGTAGCGGCCGGAATCAGCAGAATGCCCAATCTCTTGAGCGGAGCTGCAAGCAGGCTAACCAGATGACGATCGCAGGAAGTGTGCGTAACGACGTAAGCAAAGCCCATCGCACCGCAGATTGCCATGATCAAGCTGGCGTTCGTCATGCTCTTGGCAAACTGGTCTAAAGCTGCCATCGGTTTCATAGAGATGCAGCATAAGAACAAGCCGGCTGTGAACAACACCAAACGTGTCTCATAGCGCTTAATTAAGCAGTAAATCGTCGCAATAATGACGAGCACTGCAATCCAGGCTGTAATTGACATTGAAATATACCTATTGATTTTTTGTGTACTGCTTTTTCCGAATTCGGAAAAAACTCTCCCCGGCTGAAATGGAAAATTCACTATTTCGGCCTGCCGTGAGTGTTTCACATTTGTCACTTTTTTGTAATGTGGGTAACCCTTACATCTGCACATTTCTTTTACATTTAGACATAAAATTATTGATCCCGTTTATTTGTGACTTTTACTCATTTCTTCCCATCTTTCGGGGTCTGACTTAACGATTTAGACTCTCACAGATACTCAACATTCACATCAGGAGAACACATGACAACTGACTTCCAAAAAGATTCCCTAGTCTTTGCTCAAAAATGCTTTGATGACGTGCGCGCTATGTCCAAAGACACCACCGGCGTTTCCAGACAGGGTTATAGCCCTGTTGAAACAAAGGTTCTTGAGTACTTCAAAAAAATCGGCGTAGAACTCAATCTCGAAATCAGCACCGACAAGGCCGGCAACGTTTGGATGACCGTCCCCGGAAAAAATCGTAAACTTCCCGCGCTCGTGAGCGGCTCTCATGCCGACTCCGTTCCTCAGGGCGGAAACTATGACGGACTAGCCGGCATCGTCGCCGCTCTGACCGTCGCCCGATGGATGCGCGAAACCGGTTATCAGCCCGAACGCGACTACACGGTTCTGATGATGAGAATGGAAGAAAGCTCCTGGTTCGGCAAATGCTATGTGGGTTCTCTCGGTATGACCGGCCAGCTCACTGAAAAAGATTTAGCCCTCAAACATCGCAGCAACGGAAAAACACTTGCTGAGACCATCAAAGAATGCGGCTTTAATCCGGAAGATCTGACAACCGGCGAGCCTGTTGTCGATCTCGCCAAGATGGCTGCCTTTATCGAACTTCATATCGAACAGGGCCCGACCCTTGATTCTTCCGAAGAATACCGCGTCGGTATCGTCACCGGCATCCGCGGCAACCTTCGTCATAAGACGATTCGCTGCATCGGCCAGACCGCTCATTCCGGCGCCGTTGACAAACAATTCAGACACGACGCCGTGCTCGCTTTTGCCGAATTGGCCTATCGTATGGACTGCTTGTGGGATGAGTGGCTCAAAGCCGGACACGACCTTGTTTTCACGATCGGCATCGTTCACACTGCCCCGACTTCTGCAATCGCGATCGTTCCGGGCGAAGTTACCTTCTGTTCCGACATTCGTTCTCTGTCTCAGGAGACACTCAACGGCTTCCATGCTTTGTTTGAAGAAGAAGCCCGTAAGATCGGAGAAAAACGCGGCGTTAAATTTGAGTTTGACGGCGTGATCAAGAGCCAGCCGCTCGCCATTCACAAAGAACTCAGCGAGCACTTGGCTAAGTCCGCCACTGAGGCAGGCCTCAAGGTTAAGAAGCTGCCGTCCGGCGCAGGTCACGATACGGTTATTTTCGGCAACCTCGGCATTCCAGCTGCGATGATCTTCGTTGCTAACCAGAAGGGTTCTCACAATCCGAACGAAGCCATGGAAATCACAGACTTCATTCAAGGTGCAGAAGCACTGTGGCACGCAGTCAAGGCTTTCCCGGTCAAAGGCATCCGCTAAACATTGATTAGCTTTCTATAGGCGTCCGATGCATTGGCTTCAGACGCCTTTTGTTTTGGCCTTTCGAAAAATAATCGAACAATGGTGTTCTCGTCATTAGAATGAATGGAAGTTGCAACGTTCATTCATTGGAGAAGCCGAAAGTGAACCTGAAAAAACTCCTTGTAACTTTCAGCCATTCGCTGTTTTGGCAGATCTCCTGCTTTTTGCTCGTCGTCACTGCCTTTGCCTTCGGAGCCCTCTTCCTCGTACTTCAAATCTCGGAAGATTCGACCGGAAAAGGCAGCGCAATTAATGTGTCGGGCTCTCTTCGTATGCAGAGTTATGTGCTGGCCTTGACAGTCGCACGCAGCTCGGAAGACACCGAGGTTGTTCGCAGTAAGGACATTAAGGCTGCCATTGCAGAATTCGAAAGACGTTTAAACCTGCCGGGGCTAACTCAGGCTATTCCTGAAGAGTCAGACAATGAACTTCGCAAAAGCTACGACCTTATTTCTTCCGATTTCTATTCAAAAATAAAACCGATGGCGCTAGAAACCATTCAGCAGCCGCAAAAGATCCATGAGTTTTTAAATACGGTTCCTAAGTTCGTCTCTGTCATCGACACGTTTGTTTTTGACCTGGAACAGGATCTCGAATCAAAAAGCAATTTCATCCACGCCGGCCTCATTGCTTTCATGCTTTTGGCCTTCGTCCTTTACTTCGGTGTACGCTATTTCCTGCGTCACACGCTGTTTGAACCCTTAGAAGATTTGGCTAACCTTGCCTCTTCCGTCCGAAACGGCGATTTCACAAAGTCGAGTACTTATAGAAAGCACAATGAGATCGGAACACTTTCCGAAAGCATGAACTTCATGATCCGCGACTTATCGCGCATGTACTCATCCCTGGAAGAACAAGTTCGTGAAAAGACTGCTGACTTAAATCGCCAAAACAAAGCGCTCAACCTGCTCTACGGGCTTAAGAACGTCCTCGGGGCCGAGCTCAACCGATCGGTTTTAGAAAAAGCTCTGGACTTTTGCTCCGAAAATTTAGAAGCCTTGAGCTGCGCTGTTTACCTTCGCAACGACGGCGACAAGACGCTTCGTCTTGCCGCGCGATTCAGCCACCATCCGATTGACCCCGAAGAAATAAGAAAGTTTTTTGAAGGCCAAAACGTTTCCTTCGAGAAATACAATTTCTTCAAGAAAAAAGTCCTCGGAAAAGACTGCACACTCGTTCTTGTCCCCGGAGCTGTCGGAACCACAAGGCTGTCTTTTGCTGCAATCTTTTGCGGTGAAGCTCCGGTGCACATCGATCGCGAACTGCTTCGAAGCATTGCACGAGAATTTGCTTTAGCGATCAACAACTCTGAGAAGAACGTGGAGTCTCGCCGCCTGATTCTTTTTGAAGAACGCTCGACAATCGCGCGCGAACTTCATGACTCGATCGCTCAGTCCCTCTCCTTCTCTCGAATTCAAATCACACGTCTGGACGCCGCGCTTAAAAACAAGTCCGACGAAGCTGAAGTCCGCAGCATTCTCGATGAGCTAAAGCTCGGCGTGATCACCGCTTATCAACAGCTCCGTTCAGTTTTGACAACCTTCCGTCTCAAGCCGAAATCTCCAGACCTTCGTGAGAACATTCTTTCCTCTCTGGATGAATTTAAGGAGCGTTCCAGCATCGACTATAGCGTCGAAAATCAGATTCAAAGTTTTGAGCTGGATGCTCAAAGCCATGTACATTTGCTCCACATCCTGCGTGAAGCTCTGACCAACGTCGAGAAGCATTCTCGGGCAAGCGCCGTAGAGGTCACCTTTAAACCGATAGGGGAAGATTCCTTCGAAATACGCGTCTCAGACAACGGGCAAGGATTTGATCTAAAAAGTAAGAAAGGTCATTACGGGTTGGAAATCATGCATGAGCGTGCTAAGGTATTGGGCGGGGAATTGCATGTTGAGCCTGTCATCCCCCACGGAACTTCGGTTGTTCTTCGTTTTAACTCTCAGAAAAAGGCGGTTTCCTGATGGCTAGTAAACATGACATTATTGTTGTAGATGACCACCCGCTCTTTCGCCGCGGCGTCATCCAGTTATTAAAAATGGATCCGTCCTTTAACGTTGTCGCTGAAGCCGGCGATTTCGAAGCAGCAATGGTGGCTGTACGCGAAAGAGACCCCGATATCGTTCTTTTGGACTTAAACATGAAGCACACGAGCGGCGTGGAGATCCTAACGGCAATCAAAGCGTTTGACCCTTCGATCCGTGTCATCATGCTCACGGTTTCGGACTCTCCTTCCGACCTGCTCCAATGCTTCCAAAACGGCGCCGACGGCTACCTGCTCAAAGATCAGGAGCCGGAACAGATTCTTGAAGACATTCAGAAAGCCGCAAAAGGCCAAACAGTTCTCTCTGCGTCGATGAATCAGGCCTTAGCCGAGTGCTTAAGAGAAGAGTCCTTCAGCAAAGAGCGCCGCCTCTCCGAGCTTACAGAACGAGAAAAGAGCGTCTTGAAGCTCATTGCGCAGGGCAAGACCAACAAAGAAATCGGCAAAGCCCTTGAAATTTCTGACGGCACGGTCAAAGTGCACGTCAAACATATGCTCCACAAGCTCTCCTTCCGCTCCAGAGTGGAAGCAGCGGTTTGGGCTAAAGAACAAAAGAATCTTTAGTTCTGCCAATACAAAAAAACGCACGACCGGAAATTCAGAAGTGCGCTTTTGTGTGTGGCTCTACGCTTTATTTTTGCGGCAGAACTTCAGCGTGGCAGAGCAGGCATTCGTAGCGGTTGGGATTGACCTTACCGTCGCTCACATGGCTGGGAGGCAGCGGTGTGGGAGAGCCTTTGGCTACTTTCATGCCCGGTTCACCGGGGATGTGGCACATCACGCAGACATTCTTTTCCGGAGTAATCGGAATGTAGGCTGCGATCGGATGCGGAATCATCGGGGGAGCAAACTTGGCGAGCTCAGAGGACTGAGCAGGCTGCTGTGCATACACGGCAGGGGCAAAGACCAGTGCAGCAAGAGAAAACATGAATAATTTTTTCATATGAACTCCTATTGAGTTTTCTTTGAATCTTTAATCGGGCGAATTCCAAACTTAAGGCTGTTTTCCGGGCAAATGCTCACGCATTTACCGCAGTTCGTACATTCTCCGGAAGCGTACATACCGACTTCCGCCGCTTTCTTGAAGTTAATCACTTGCGGTTCGGGGCAGACTTTGATGCAGTCGCCGCAGCGGGTGCACGTATCATTGTCAAACTTGACTTTGGTCAGACCGATCTTTCCCCACAACGCCCAGAAGGCGCCTAAAGGACAGAGATGGCCGCACCAGCCGCGTTTTGTCACGGCAAGGTCAAGCGTAAAGATTCCGAAGACAGCACTCAACAGACCTAAGAATCCTCCGTAAACGATCTCACGCCACAGAATGCCTTGCGGGCTGATGGCTTCAAAAGCTGCCGTTCCCGTCACAATAGACAGAATCAGAGCAATCGCCAGAAGCACATAACGCGTACCGGAAGACAGAGACAGAACGTTCGTGTTGATGCCTAACTTCTTACGGCACCAGAAGGCAAAGTCCGTCACCAAGTTCATCGGGCACACCCAGGAGCAGAACGATCTGCCGCTTACAACCCAGTAGACAGCAAGGATGATTCCGGCTCCGATCATGGATTCCGGTGAAAGCCAATACTGAGCGACCAAACGCTGCAGAGCGGCAAACGGATCAGCCAGCGGAACGGTATCAAAGATTCGAGAAGAAGAAAGATCACCTGCAAGAATCGGATGACCGAGGACTTTCCAGCCGAAGCGGAATGTCCCGATGAAGGCGAGCAGAATGCAGAACTGAACAAAACGGCGCGCAATCGTAAAACGATAGCGATGCAGCCATTCTCCGAACGTGCGGGGCGCGTCCAGATGACGAATTACTTTTTTGTTTTCCATCATGGCAGCTCCGAATTCAGGAAGTCGAGGCCTCCCGGAGGAAGCGGCTTCCCGTCTTTACTCGTCATCGGTGCATCGGGCACAGCTCGAGCATCGAGTTTTTCCTTCCAGCCCAAACGATAGTGGTCGCCGATCTTACCGAGAAACGCATCCGGATCAACAATGTTGATGGAAGGTTTATCGGTCGGGCAGCTATGCACGCACAAACCGCATCCGGTGCACTTATCGGGATGAATTTCCGGTACGAACATCGCATGGTTACTGATCTGACGCGGCTGGCTCACGATCACGATCGCCTTGTTTTGTTCAGGGCAGTCGCGATAGCAGATTTCGCAGCGCAGACCTTGCCAGGACAAGCATGTGTAGTGGTCGATTGCGGCCACACCCATCTTTGCCTCGGTAATGTCGGTTAATTCGTGCGACAGCGCTCCGCTCGGACAGGCTTTCACGCAGGGAATGTCTCTGCACATGTAGCAGGGAATATCACGCGGCGTAAAGAACGGTGTTCCAGGGACGGCGATATCGTTGAAACGGGCCAGTTTCAGCGTGTCGTAAGGACATGCTTCCACACACAGTCCGCATTTGGAACAGGCGGTTTCAAACTGATCAGGAGGCAGTGCTCCGGGCGGACGGGGAACAAACCCCTGGGCTTTGGCGGACTTCTGCAGGAATAAATCCCAAATCAGACCGGCACCCACGCCGACGGCAGCGACTTGCAAACCTTTCTTTAAAACGTCTCTTCGGGTTTGATTCGTCATGGAGGGTACGGAGGGCCGTCCCGGCCCTCCCGTTCAAAAGTTACTGAGCCTTATAGACCTTGACGGCAGATTTCTTGAAATCCGGTTCTTCGGAAATCGGATCTGTCGCGTCAATAACGACCTGATTGGTCTGAACTTTTCTATCGAAGAAGGCCAGCCATGTCATTCCTCTCGGCATGAAGTTACGCTGGTTGGTCTGAACAATCGCCTTGATCTGACCGCGGCGGCTTTCGCAAACTGCGACGTCACCGTTCTTCAGGCCGCGTTTTTCAGCATCCTTCGGATTCATGTACAAGAAGGAGTTCGCCTGAGCCCGTTCAAGTTCAGGCACTCTCATGGTCATACTGCCGGTATGCCAATGTTCAAGGATACGGCCGGTGCAGAGCCACAGGTCATATTCCTTATCCGGCTGTTCAACAGGAGCAGCGTACGGACGGAAGAAGATCTTAGCCTTGTTGGGCAGCGGAACCGGTTTCGGATCCGTGACACCGAACAAGTTGCCGGTCGGGATTGCCTTGAAGAGCTTACCGTAGAAAGCGTAACCGCCTTCCTTGACATACGGGTCATAGTCCTGGTTGAAGCGGTAGAGGGTTTCTTTACCGTTGACAACCGGCCAAATCAAACCGCGTGTTTCGGAGTTCATATAGGTTGTGAAGTCAGCCAGGTCATGGCCGTCGCCCAATGTGAACTTACGATATTCGTTGAACAGGGCCTTTTCAGGGAACCAGTTCAGGTTGCCCGGAGCAGTTGTGCTGTTGATCTTACTGACGAGGTCAGGATCAGGCCAAGCCACCTTCAGGTTATCAGGACGTGCAAAGAGAACGTCATAGAGCGTCATGTCGGGTTTGATGCCCATCTTCTCGGCTTCGTCGAGAACGCTCGGCAGTTTACCGTCGGTGTAGCCGTCAACCTTGAGGCCCGGAACCGGCTGTTCGCCCCAACAGTCTTTAACCTGCAGGCGTTTTGCAAATTCCATCATCATCCACAGATCGGTGCGAGCTTCTCCGGGAGGATTGGCCATCTGCTGCCAGCCTTGTGTACGACGTTCGGCGTTGCCGTAGAGACCCCATTTTTCGAAGATCATTGCTGCCGGCAGAATCAAGTCGGCGTACTGGCAGGAGAATGTCGGATAGGCATCGGCAACCACAACGAAGTTTTCGGGATGGCGAGCTGCCTTAAGCCAGTGATTGGAGTTCGGTGCAGCCTGGAAGGGGTTGACAACCTGTGTCCAAACGAAGTTGACAGAATTGTCTTCCATACCGCGGAGGATTTCCATGTAAGCACGGCCAACCTTCGGGTTAATCGTCTTTTCAGGGACACCCCAAATCTTTTCACTCTTCACACGAGCCGGTTTCTGAGCAACCAGCAGGTCGGACGGCAGACGGTGGCAGAAAGTACCGACTTCACGAGCAGAACCGCAAGCGGAAGGCTGACCGGTCAAGGAGAAGGCACCGTTGCCCGGACGAGCGTGTTTAGCAAGAAGGAGATGGACGGAGTAGATCAGTTCATTGACCCAAACGCCTCTCTGATGCTGGTTAAAGCCCATGCACCAGAAGCTGAGGATGTCGTTCTTCTTGTCGATGTAGATGTCGGCAAGGTTCTTAAGTTTCTTCTTGAAGTCTTCCAGGCTTTCGTCAGGGTCGCCCTTAGCGATTTGTGCCGTGAAGTCCAAGGTGTAGGGTTCAACGCCTTTTTTGAAGTCTTCAAACGAGATGCTCCAGTGAGCACCGGCTTTGCCGCCCTGCTGAGTCTGTTTGACTTCTTTGCCGGCTAATTCAGGACGGCTCTGAGCGATGGCTTCTTCCTTGCTCAGGATGATGGCGTTCTGTTTAGCCTGAATATCTTTTTCTTTCGGAAATGCAAACTTGTCGGTAGGACGCATACCGTAGCCGATATCCATTCCGCCTGCGGCGAAGATGCAGTGCTTGTTCACAAAGTCGTGATCAATTGCGTCACGGTGAACTATTTCTCTCAGGATATAGTTAAGGATAGCCAAGTCACCATTCGGAGCAAAGATGATCGTTTCATCGGCCATGTTAGAACTCATGTTCTTATAGGTCGTAAGATTGATGATCTTCGTCTCTTTGTGCGTCAGCTTGCGGTCGGCAACGCGAGACCAAAGAACCGGATGAGCCTCGGCCATGTTATTGCCCCACAAAACCATTGTGTTGCATTTTTCAATGTCGGAGTAATTGTTAGCCGGCTCGTCGATACCAAATACCTGGTAAAAACCAACCACAGCGCTCGCCATGCAGAGACGGGCATTCGGGTCAATGTTGTTAGAACGCCAACCGGCTTTTACGAGTTTGCTGGCTGCATAAGCTTCCGGAATGGTATACTGACCGCTGCCAAGAATTGCAACGCCTGTCGGTCCCTTTTCCTTGTAAACACGTTTGAACTGATTCGCCATTTCGGTGAGAGCCTCATCCCATGTCACCGCTTCAAACTTTCCGTTCTTATCGAACTTCCCGTTTGTACAGCGCATCAGAGGCTGTGTCAGGCGATCCTTCCCGTAAAGAATCTTGGCATTGAAATAACCTTTAATACAGTTCAAGCCCCTGTTAACGGGTGCATCTGGGTCGCCTTTTGTGGCAACAACACGGCCGTCCTTTACGCCGACCTGAAGCCCGCAGCCTGTCCCGCAGAAACGGCATACGCCTTTCGTCCAAACGATAGCGCCTTCGCTGCTCTGAATCGCAGCTTTAGCAACTTCGCTCAGAGGTATACCAACCGTCATCGCTGCAGATGCAGCCACTCCGGCTTTCAGTAAATCACGACGTTTAACTTGGGGATTATTAATCGTCATATTGTCTCCTGAACAAGAAATCTAATTGGGGAAAACTTAAGTATTAGAGGAACAAACTACTGCAGCGTCCTCAAAATTGTGAACAACAAGAGCCGCATCGGCAACACCAGAAAGAGTTGACACGGCTTTAAAAAGGTCAACTTCCGCTGTGACATCCGGAGCTTCAATCACGATGATGCAGCGATTATGATCGGGGTCCTGTTGGTGGACTTCCACACCCTCTATGGTGTCGAGTTCACGGAGCATTTCGTCATAACGGCCGGGGAAGGCACTAACCAACACTCCGGAATAGTTCATAACAACTCCTTTAAATAATATGAGTGTCCTTTAAGAATCTACCAACACTTGAGCGACAAGCTCAAGCGAGTACTCCATGAGCATAAAACAAAACGAGGGAAAACACTAGGTGTTTTCCCTCGTTTCAAAAATCAGAGCTTTTCTAGAGTACTAAATCTTCTCTTAGATCCAGCCGCGAGCGATCGCCATAAAGTAACCGCAGATCGTGGCGGTGATCACACCGATCAAGCCAGGAAGAATGAAGGAGTGGTTGATCACGAACTTACCAATATGAGTTGTTCCGGAACGGTCGAACTCGATGGAAGCCAAGTCAGAAGGATATGTCGGGATGATGTAGTAGCCATAGCAAGCAGAGCAGCAGCCGACAACCACACCAGTCGGAGTACCGACGCTGATGGCAACCGGAACCACGATGGCGATAGCAGCAGCCTGAGAGTTAACGAGCTTGGAAACTAACAGGAGAACGACTGCGTATGCCCACGGATAGAGCTTGACGTATTCAACGAGGACTTCTTTCAGTTCATTGAGGTGAGCCTTGAAGATCGTATCGGAGAGCCATGCAACACCGAACACGCAGACCACAGCAACCATACCGGAACGGAACACAGAGGTACCGCCGACGGACTTCGGAGGAGTCTTTGTGATCAGGCAGATGAGAGCGCCGGCGCAGAGCATGAACATCTGAATAACCAGAGTCATGGAGAGATGTTTCTTGCCGACCATCGGACGGAGTTCAGAGAAGGCACCAAGCAGAGCAACGACGAGAACAACAGCGAGGAAGATCCACATAGCTGTCCACTGTCTGGAAGGAAGCTTCTTGCCGAGGAGAGTCATGGAATCGCCGTAGACATAACGCTTGGCTTCCGGATCTGCGATCAGAGCCTGGAACTGCGGGTCTTTGTCGAGGTCTTTGCCGCGGAAGTTGGAGTATGTAGCCATGACGAGCAAACCGATCAAACCGGCAGGAATGGTCAAACTGCAGAGTTCAACCAGGCCGACTTCAGTACCGTTTGCCATCGGATGGCCGGCGATCAAAGCGACCATAGAAACGCAGGCGACGGACACCGGAGAGCAGATCACACCCATCTGAGCAGCGATAGAGGAAGCTGCCATCGGACGTTCCGGACGAATACCGGTCTTGATTGCGACGTCATAAATAATGGGGAGGAGTGTGTAAACCGTATGGCCTGTACCGCAGAGGATCGTCAGTGTGAAGGTACAAAGCGGAGCGAGGAAGGTCACAACTTTAGGACGTTTTCTCAGAATCTTTTCAGCGATCTGAAGCATGCAGTCCAAGCCGCCGGAAGCCTGCAGTGTAGAACCTGCTGCCACCACGGCGATGATGGTCAGAATAACGTCGACCGGCGGTTTACCCGGAGGAAGACCTAACCAAGGTTTCGGACCGAACATAATCACAATCAAGCCGATGCCGGAGAACAAACCCAGGAACATACCGCCGCGCGGAGCGGAGATGAAGAGGAATGCAATCAGCAGGGCAAATTGGAACCAGAAATAAATACTCATGGCGAATTTCTCCTGTCTAAACTTTCAGAGATCTTTTTACAAATTGTTTCCATCTGAAACAAACGGAATAATCCGCCGATTTGTTTTTGTAAACAAGTGAAAAGTTCAGTTTGCACGATACATCAGGGAAATTACCTAGACTTTACGGATTAAATTTTGAGCCTAATTATTTGTTTTTAAGTATTCTTTTTGAAGGATGAGAAGGTTTTTCAATTTCATGGGAAACGTAATTTTATTAGGTGCTTCTACCCATATTTTGATGATCTAAACGCCTACAAATTAGCCCTTTCCCTAGACATATTTGTTTTCAAACTGGCTTTTCCGTCTTGCATTTTTGAAACATTTTGGTTTGAAAGCACAACGAGTTAGCCGCTTTTTCAGAAATCGGGGTGAAAAAGTATTTCCAGCTTCTCAGAATGTCCATTCTCATGAATCAATTAGAACCGTAATGAGGACCGTTCATTTATACCAAAGTTTTATGCAAAAGAATAAAAAATAAATATTGGACATGAAAAGGGGCCACAGGTAAATTTTGTTTCATCAGCCACCTCTCTCCATAGGACCCACGATCATGTTGAAAAGAAGACAAGTTTTACTCGCGGTTGGCGCCTCCGTTTCCGGCCTCTCCCTCCCCGCTCTTGCTCAAACCGTCGACAGTTCTTTAAAAGGAACACCTATCGAAAACATCAAACTGACGCACCTAACAGACAATAAGAATGCCCTGGTTGTCTTTTATTCTCCGAGCGTCTCGCCCCAAGCCGTTTTAGACATATTCAAAGCCGTCGGACTACCCGTACAAGGCAAAGTCGGTTTGAAGGTTGTATTCGGAAGTCAGCGTGACCGCGCCAAAATGATCGATCCGGCTCTCCTGAAGCCGATCGCTGATGAACTTCATGCAACACTGATTGAGAGCAATTACATGGACAGCGCCCGCTCGAACGCTGCTGCTCATTTGGCAACTGCTAAATCCCTCGGTTATGACAAGGTCGCTCCGATCGATATTTTGGATGCCGAAAAAGAAATAGCAATTCCGGTGCACAACGGCTACCACCTAAAGAACTTCATTACCGGATCGCACCTGGCTGATTACGACACGCTGGTTTCAATCGTTCGTTTCAAAGGACATAACTTACAGAGATACAGCGGAGCGACGAAAAACCTTTCCATCTGTCTGGGAAGGGCCAGAGGTGCGTGCCAGGTACCGAAGTCACGGACTACTACCATCCCTCTTCTCCCAAAGAGACTTCCGAATCTATGGCAGACGCCGTGAGCGCGGCCCTTGACTACAAGAAAGGACGCTGGGTGTTTATTAACATCATCAACGCCTTGAAACCGGTCGACGGCTGCAGCGGAACGGCGGATCGTCCTGATCTCGGCATCGTTGCTTTCACGGATCCGATTACTGCCGACCGAGCCGCGCTTGATATCGTCTATGGTCTTACCTCTGACCCGGAACTGCGCAAAGAATGGGAACGCGAACATTCCGTCGACGTTCTCGATTATGCCGAAAGGAAAGGACTCGGCTCTAAGGCCTATCGTCTGCAGAAAATTGACTGACAAGTACGGTCTTTGCCTGAATTTACGGCGCCGCCGCATCGAATAAAATGAGCGGATATCTCAGCACTTTCGGCTAAAGGAGACTCCTCGACAATGACAGAAAATCGCGTTCTTTTTGATTATGACCGTGCGGCCCGCACCTCGGTTCCCGAGGCGGTCTTCTGCCAAAGCAAGTCCCGTGAGGTCATCTACAGTCTCATGGAAGAGTTCTCCCAAGCGGATGCGCCGGCAATTCTTTTTACCCGGCTCAGTGAAGAGGTCTTCTCCTCCTGTCCCGCCGAAGTAAGCCGACATTATTCTTTTGACTCATTGGCCCGTACCGCCTTTTGCAAAAAGCTTGATCAAGAACACCTAGGAAGTGTCGCTGTCGTTTCCGCCGGAACCGCAGACGGCTTCGTCACCTGGGAAGCCGCGCGTACGCTGGAATTCATGAATATCCCCTTCCAATTGTTCGAAGACTGCGGCGTAGCCGGCCTCTGGCGCCTGGAAAGCAAAATCGAAGAGATCAACCGCCACCGCATCATTATTGCCGTGGCCGGCATGGAAGC
>PPYE01740108.1_pt1 | contig 52719 bp, 53 predicted proteins | sample 1559881 | NCBI WGS metagenome assembly PPYE01 (sample SAMN08240022, study PRJNA423297) | Human gut metagenome, whole genome shotgun sequencing project.
GCATGTGCAAAACTGGTGAGTTATACCAGTACAATAAATAACAACCAGATTATACACCTAAACCACCCTGAAAAAAAGCGCTTTTTCTTCAGGGGTTTTCAGCATGCAGTAAAAACCATGAAAAATTACTGTTATTTTTTTAAATTTTTACTTGATTTCTATTATCCAATTTTGCTTTGAAAAATAATTATATTATTCTTCTACTTTTTCAAATTCTTCTGGTCCTACACCGCATAGTGGACATACATAATCTTCAGGTAATTCATCACCTTCATATACATATCCACACACTTTACATACCCATTTCATATTAGTTTCCTCCTTTTTATAAATAGTAATTATTACTACTTATAGTATAATCCTTTTAAGATATAATTCAATGAATATGCTCAAATTAAAAAAAGAAGAACACTAAGCGTGCTCTTCTTTACGCATCTCTTCACGATACATTTTATAGAGATCAGCATGACATAAATCATTTGTGCCACATGTATTACAATTATGTCCACAGACACCTATGCCTTTTTTCTTATTTTTATATATAGTTCTAAGGACAAGACAAATCCAGATAACTAATAAAATACTTACTATAATTGTACCCATACTATCTCCTTCTTGCTTCTATTATACAATTATCTTGGTGTATAACCAAGTTTGATGATCATTTGTTTATATGTTTCTAGATCAGGTTGATTCATAGAAAGAATAGTGATTTCTTTCTTATTCATGTTTACTGATGCAAGATATTCTTTATGTTGATTAAACGCATTTTCTATTGTTGCTGCACAGTTCTTGCAGAACATATCGTCAATATGAAGAATAGTACGATAGGGATAAAGATTTTTATCCTTATCCCCCATACCTATTTTCTTTATTTGATCGTGTTCACCACAACATCCTGACTGTAATGTCTTCTTGTAGTGAAGAACACCTATAATGAGCAACACAACAACAATAGCCACAACTATGATGTTACCCATAATTGATTAAGCTCTCTGTGTCTTTAATTCTGGTTTAGGTGCTGGTCTTACAATGAAGTAGATCATTACTAAAATACATACGATTGATAGAATCTGACCTAATCCGAATGCCGCACCATAGAATAACCATGAACCTAACTGATAAGTGATCATAGCTAATACATAACCTAATACCATCTGGTATAAAATCGCAAACCATCCCCAGAACTTAGAACCCATTTCTCTCATGATTGTACCAATAGCGGCAAAGCATGGTGGATCGAATAAGTTCAAAATCATGAATGAGAAGCCACCCATTGCAGAGAATGTATTAACCATAGCATGAATTGCCTTAGCACCTGAATCTGCATCACCCATGTGATTTAAGATAGAGATAGTAGAAATAGCCTGTTCCTTAGCTGCAAGAGCTGAAATAACAGCTACTGAACCTTTCCAGTTTTCAATACCTACTGGTGCGAATAATGCTGTAAATAGATGACCAATAGAGGCTAACATTGAGTTTTCAATATCAACCATCTGGAATGAGAAGTTAAATGTAGATAATAACCAAACTACAATACTAATACTAAAGATAATAGTACCTGCTTTAATCATGAATGCTTTTGCACGTTCCCAAACATGGATGAATACACCTCTTAATGTAGGAATATGGTATGCTGGTAATTCCATTACGAATGGTGCTGGATCACCGGCAAAGAAACGAGTCTTCTTTAATGCGATACCTGATAAAATAATAACTAAAATACTTAAGAAATACATTGCTGGCGCAATCCAAGTGTTACCTGGGAAGAATGCTGAACTGATCATACCAATAATAACAGTCTTTGCACCACAAGGAATAAATGTACATAATAGAATAGTCATTCTTCTATCTGCTTCATTTTCAATAGTACGTGTACCCATAACAGCTGGAACACCGCATCCTGTACCAATTAAGATAGGGATGAATGATTTACCAGATAAACCGAATTTACGTAATAGTCTATCCATAATGAATGCAATTCTTGCCATATATCCTGAATCTTCAAGAATAGCTAAGAATAAGAAGATAAGTGCCATCTGTGGTACGAAACCTAATACTGAACCTACACCAGCAATAATACCATCATTAATTAAGCTGATTAATGGAGCTGCACAACCAATTGATTTAAGGAAAGTTTCTACTATAGGTGGAATAATCTCTGCAAATAATACATCATTCACCCATCCAGTCATCCAGTCACCTACTGTAGATACTGAGATGTAATAAACAAGCCACATAATTAATACGAAGATTGGTAAAGCTAAGAATCTGCTAGTGACAATCTTATCAATCTGATCTGATGTAGATAATGTCTGATGTGGATTCTTCTTTGTAAGAACCTTGTTAATAGAATTCTTAATAAATGTATATCTCTGGTTTGTGATAATAGATTCTGAATCATCATCCATTTCTGTTTCACAATCCGCAATATGACCTTCGATTTCATTTAATACTGCCTGATCTAATTTAAGTTCAGCCAATACCTTTTCATCTCTTTCAAATACCTTAACTGCAAACCATCTTAACTTAGATGCATCTACTTTATTTTCAATTGATTCTTCAATATGTGCCAAAGCATGTTCTACAGAACCATCGAATACATGAGGATGTTCTGATACTTTATGGTTGTGTGCAAGTTTAATTGCTTCTTCAGCCACTTCCTGAGTTCCTTTATTCTTTAATGCAGATAAAGTGACTGCTTTACAACCAAATAACTGACCTAACTGATCTAAGTCAATCTTATCACCCTTCTTTTCGATGATATCATACATGTTGACAGCTAAAACCATAGGAATACCTAATTCAGCTAACTGAGTTGTTAAATATAGGTTTCTTTCTAGGTTAGTTCCATCAATGATATTAATGATTGCATCAGGTGTTTCATTAATTAAATATCTTCTTGTAACCACTTCTTCAAGTGTATAAGGAGATAATGAATAAATACCAGGTAAATCCTGGATAGTCACATCTTTATGACCTTTTAGTTTCCCATCTTTCTTTTCAACTGTAACCCCTGGCCAGTTACCAACATACTGAGTACTACCAGTCAGTGCATTGAATAACGTTGTTTTACCAGAGTTAGGGTTACCCGCTAACGCTATCTTCATAACTATTCCTCCACCTCAATCATCTGCGCATCTGCTTTACGCAAAGATAATTCATAACCACGTACTGTAATTTCTACTGGATCTCCTAAAGGTGCAACTTTTCTTACATAAACACTCTGTCCTTTAGTTAGACCCATATCCATAATTCTTCTTTTTACTGGACCTGTACCAGTTACTTTTTTAATAGTTACTGTTTCGCCCACTTTTACATCTTTTAAGTTCATGTTGCTCCTCCCTTAAAACAATATACGATTGGCCATCTGTTCAGAAAGCGCAATCCTACTGCCTTTCACATTACAAATAATTCCGTTATCTACTTTACTGATAATAGTCACTTCCCCATCTACTACAAAACCAAGTTCTGCAAGATGATTCTTTACTTTATCAGTTCCTGTAATACGTCTAATAATGACTGTATCTCCAGGATTTACCATACTAATTGGCATATAATCCGCCTCCTCAGATGATTAGACTAACCTAATTAGCCTTTTCTAACTCCAATGTTAGTATAGCCTTACTATTTTTGCATGTCAACAAAAATATTAGCAAAGCCTAACTTTTTCATTATTTGAATTTTTATGCTATAATAATGTAAATGAGGTGAATAAGATGAGTGAATCTACAGAAATGTACTTAGAAACTATATTAGTTATTCAGAAGAAGAAAGGACATGTGCGTTCCATTGATATCGCCCGTGAAATGAATTTCTCTAAACCTACTATTTCACAACAGATGAAAAGATTAAAAGAGAAGGAACTCATCAACATGGATGAAGATGGTGCCATTACATTAACAGAAGCTGGTGCTAAGATTGCGAATATGATATTTGAAAGACATACTGAATTAAGAGATATCTTAATTCATATTGGTGTTAGTGAATCAACTGCTTCACAGGATGCATGTCGTATCGAACATTATATTTCACCAGAAACTTTTGAAGCTTTAAAAACATATTTCAAAGATAAGATCTAAATAAAAAATCACAGGTGTGTGCCGTCCTGTGATTTTTTATGTCCTCTGTTTAATGGAACTGAGAATATGAAAGGATATGTTGTGTTTAGTAAAGAGTTAGTCTTTACTAACTAAATAATACTACTCCTATAAGATAAATGCAATAGAAATAGTAAAAAAAACACCTGCAATGCAGGTGTTAACGTTTATTGAAACGTTTAGAGATTTCTACGATTGGGATAACTGAGAATGCAAGTAATGCTGCAATCGCGAAATGAGATGGATCAAGAGGAACTAAACTAAATAAATGAGAAAGAGGTGTAAAGATGATGGCTAACTGTAATACAAGACCTAAAGCTGTTGCACCCCATAAATACTTATTGTTGAATACCTGTTTATTAAATACTGAATGATGACTCTTTACGTTAAAAGCATGACATAATTCAGCACCTGACATAGTAATAAAGGCCATAGTCATCGCATATTCATGATTACTGAAATACTGACCAATTGAATAAGAAACTAAAGTAAGTAAACCTACCATCACACCCTGCCAGATGACTTTCACCATTAAGCCATTCGCAAAGAAACCTTCATCCTTTTCTCTTGGTTTTCTATCCATGATATCATCTTCAGCTGGTTCTAAACCAATCGCAAAGGCTGGTAAAGCATCTGTGATGAGGTTAATCCATAATAAATGAATAGGTAATAATGGCACACCAAATCCCCAAGAAGGATTAATTAACGCAATAATAGAAGCTAAGAAGATAGCAAGTACTTCACCAACATTACTTGATAATAAGAACTGTACATCCTTCTGGATATTATCAAAAATACCACGACCCTGTTTAATAGACTGAATAATAGTCGCAAAGTTATCATCTGTTAGAATCATAGTAGCAGCATTCTTCGCTACATCTGTACCTGTAATACCCATAGCACAGCCAATATCTGCAGTCTTTAAGGCTGGTGCATCATTGACACCATCCCCTGTCATAGCGACAATCTTATTCTTTGATTTCCATGCTTTGACGATATTTACTTTATGTTCAGGAGCCACACGTGCATAAACACTATATTTTTCTACATTCTTTTCTAGTTCTTCCTGAGACATCTGAGACAATTCTTCACCAGAAATAACTTCCTGTCCCTCACTTAAAATACCTAAATCCTTCGCAATGGCAGTCGCTGTTGTCTTATGGTCACCAGTGATCATAATAGTACGCACACCTGCATGCTTAGCAACTCTAATGGCTTCTTTTGCTTCTGGACGAGCTGGGTCAATCATACCTACAAACCCAATAAAGTCCATATCATTTTCTATTTCTTCTACTGTAATGTTAGTAGGCATTGTATCATATATCTTCACTGCCACAGCTAAAACCCTTAATGCATCTTTAGCCATTTCATCATTGGCAGTCATAGCCTGGTCACTATCTACATCACGACATCTATTTAAGATCACATCAGGTCCACCTTTAGTAATAGACACATAATGATTTCCATCCTTCACAATAACACTCATCATCTTACGATCAGAATCAAAAGCCAATTCTCCTACACGTGGATACTTTTCCATGAGTGCTTTCTTTTCAAAGTTCATCTTTTTACTTGCTTCTACTAGTGCAACTTCAGTAGGATCACCTAGTACCTTACCATCATCAATAGAAGCATCAGAACATAGGGTAAATGCATTCAACATATCAATAGTTTTAGAATCTGCTTCTTCTAAATCTTTTACTTCATCACCATCTAAGTAAGTCTTTAAGATAGTCATCTTATTTTGTGTTAATGTACCTGTTTTATCAGAACATACAATAGAAGTACTACCTAATGTTTCTACTGCAGGTAGTTTACGAATAATGGCATGCTGTTTAACCATCTTAGTCACACTAACAGCTAAGACAATAGTAACAGTAGCTGCAAGTCCTTCTGGTACAGCTGCAACAGCTAACGCAACAGCTGTCTTAAATGATTCTAACCAGCTAATACCACTCAATGATTCAAGAATAAATACAATCACACAGATCACAATACAAAGTAATCCAATTGTTTTACCTATTTCATTTAATTTAACCTGTAAAGGTGTTAATTCCTTTTCACTCGCATTCAACATGCCAGCAATCTTACCTACTTCATTCTTCATACCAGTAGATGTAACTATTGCTTCACCACGACCATAAGTGACTACTGTAGAAGAGAAGACCATATTTGTCTGGTCCCCAATCACAACATCCTGACTAATAGGATCAGTTGTCTTTTCTACAGGAACAGATTCACCTGTTAAGGCTGATTCATCTACCTTTAAGTTATAAGCTTCAATTAAACGTGCATCACTAGGAATCATATCCCCTGTTTCAAGAATAATAATATCACCAGGTACTAATTCCTTAGAGGCAATAGTCTGTTTCACACCATCTCTTAATACCTTTGATTGTGGTGCAGATAATTCTTGTAATGATTCAAGACTCTTTTCTGCATGACTCTCTAATACAACACCTAGAATCGCATTCATCATAACGACTATTACGATAATAAGAGAATCAATCCAGTCTCCTGGTTCTACAACAATAGATACCACTGCTGCAATAATTAAAATAATAATCATTGCATCCTTAAACTGATCTAGAAAACGTAAAAGAAGAGACCTTTTCTGTGGCTTTTCTAGTTCATTGGTACCATATATGCCTTGTCTCTTCTTTGCTTCAGAAGAAGTCAGTCCCTTTTCAATATTTGTATCTAAAGAGTTTACTACTTCTTCAATTGTTTTTTTATACATTTGTATTCCTCCTTTAATAAAAACAATCGTTTTATTAAAGGTCTCGCTGATCATAAATGACCAAAACAATCCGGTTATGTAAATCATAACGTGTTGACGAACGGTTCTGTAAGAGCTACTCCCCTTTAATTAATTTCATTCTACCAAATTCATATCGCTTGTCAATCATAGAAAGTTATTCCTATAATATCTTGAGGTGAAAATTATGAAAGAGGAAGAACTGAAACTATTAGAAAATGAATTCTGTTTAGGGTGTGCAAGAAGCTGTGATCTACTTCATCCAAATTGTGAAAGAGGTCTTGTGAAGATGCAGGAAATATTGGAGGAATATAAAAAGAGAGATGATTAGTCTCTCTTTTAGAATGCAGCTAATAAGCCATATGATAATGAACCAACAATAAGTGTCGCAAGTAAGATACCTAAGAAGATAGCTGTAATAGCCTTCTTAAAGTCCATATCAAGTAATGCAGCCACTAAAGAACCTGTCCATGCACCTGTACCTGGTAATGGAATACCTACGAATAATAAGAGTCCTAAGAATTCACCATTACTCATGTTCTTACTCTTGTTCATAGCACGGTTTTCTAGTTTTTCAATTAATGGTCTAGAGAAGTTAAACTTCTTAAGCCATTTAAATATACGTTTAATAAATAATAAAATAAATGGAATTGGTAAGATATTTCCTAGAATACATAGAGGTACTGCATAACGAATATCTACTTTTAATAATGCTGATGCAATTAATCCTCCACGACATTCAAGGATAGGAACTAAAGATACAATAAATACTGCAAGCTTAGATGAAATGTATTTACCTAATGTTCCTGCAAACCATAATGCGATTGATTCCATATTTATCCTCCTTGATTAACAGGATTAATCATACATGAAGGTTATTATAAAGTCAATTTCTTCTTCCATATATCGACTAAATCACTTAATCTGTAACGGGCATTGGCAGGAGAAGAGGAAGGTAGAAGTATAGCCTTTATACCTGTTTCTTTTTCCTGGTACTTCTTATAAAGTTTTAAAGATGTTCCACCGTTACAATATATCCTCTTGATATTTGTACCTTGTATTAAAGTTTTAATATCGTTAGGTACAACATCCTTAATAGAGGCATCACTGCTTCCTGTAATAGTACATGAATGAATAATATCCCATATCGCAATATGGTGTTCCAACAACATCTTTTTCTTATCTTCTATTGTTTCATAGTCTGTTTGTGTGATTGTACCAATAATCTTCCAAAATCTATTTTGAGGATGTCCATAATAGAAAGAAATTTTCCTTGATTTAACTGAAGGGAAACTTCCTAATATTAATACTTCACATTGTTCATCTATGATTGGTTCTAATGGATGTTCAATCATACTTTTCTCTTTCCGTTCACAAATCCTGTACATGAACTTAAAAATGAGCGTGGTAGGAATCTTGCTGCAATATTTAATAAGTATCCTGATATACCCGTGAACTGAACTAAACGATTATCAAATAAACCTTGTATACCTATTTCCGCAACAGCCTCTGCAGACTGTGGTTTAAATAACTTAAACATAGGAGACTGACCTAAGTTGGCTACATCCATAAATCCTGTCTTGGTAGGACCGGGACATAAACATGATACTTCTACATTATAGTCTTTCAGTTCATAGTCAATAGATTCACTAAAAGATAATACAAAAGCTTTCGTTGCATAATAAGTAGACATATAAGGTCCTGCACAAAGTCCGGCAATAGAAGCCACATTCAATATACGGCCTTTCTTTCTACGTTTCATTGACTGACCAAATACATAAGTCATCTGCATTAAAGCCACTATATTCAATAAAACCATCTTCTTCTGTTTTTCCCATGATGAATCATGAAATGCACCATGATCTCCAAAACCTGCATTATTGACTAGAATATCAATACTTATATCATCAAGTACTAAATTATTATATAGATCTACGGCAGCATCTTCTCCTGTAAGATCCATCGCAATCACTTTGATCTGTACATCATATTCAGATAATTCTGCTTTCACTGCTTCTAGTTTTTCTCTATGACGTGCAACAAGTACAAGATCATATCCTTTTCTCGCAAATACACGTGCACATGCTTTCCCTATTCCATTAGAAGCACCTGTAATTAATACTGTCTGTGACATCTTTTTCATCCCTTTCTACCATCATACTTTATCTTGACATTTTGTCAAATAAGCTATCTTTACTTATACTCTCCATACCTAACATGACTTCATCAATATAATTATCAATATAAATCAAATGAGGCATATCACTCATCTTAAATATCTTTAATAGTTCTTCTTCTACATAATGTTCATCAATACTTTGAGCACATATTCCAATAGCTTCAGGATTCAACATTCCAATAATATTCTGTAATTCTAAAACAAGTCTTTTACTTCTACCTTTCATAGATCTTCTATTCTTGTAATCTTCATGATTTATAACATGCAAGAAACAAGTTTGTCCAGCAATAGAACTCTTTCCTTCTACAAGATGTCCATTAATAACTATTCCTAAACGTGAATCACCCTTTGAATCTAATAAGACTATAGAATCATATTGCATATGCTTAATATAAGCGCCTATAGCCCCCATATATACATTATTTTCTATTAATATACGCTGTTTATAACGATTCTTTATATTTATATCTATATCACTATCAGGTAATGAAAGACATATTGTATGTACCTGTGCATTCAACATCTCATCTATAAAAGAACATAATACTTCATAATCTAGTTTAGATACATCTTTTCTTCTTTCTTTCATCTTCTCACTATAGAGATTATAAAGACGTCCTATAACTGTTATTGTCTTATCATGCTTATAAGCATATATACATAATGTTTGTGAAAACTCTCCATTGACTTGATAGCCCATACTTGGTCTTCCACCAGTAGATTCTCTATATCCTTCTTTAATTACAAGATTACTTTTCAACATCTCTTCTAAAAGACTATCAATCGTAAATAAAGATAAACCAGTATAGAATACTAATTCATTCTTTGTACACCCTCCTTGTTTTACTAACGACTGAATAATCTTAACAACATTCTTTTTTCTAACACCCCTTATTTCATTCATACTTGTCCTCCAGTAAGCGCTTACCTTATTAATAAAAATAGAAAGAGAATCCTTAACGATTCTCCTTGATTCTAATCTTTCTTTTAACAAAAGAAACTAATGTGATAAAACCAAATAAAATAGCTGTGAATACTACTAATGCGATCACATAAGAAAAAGATGACTTCTCTTCTTTTTTAACCTTCTTATTCTCATTTTTATTCTTTTTCTTAGTCTTAGTCTTTTTTACAGGTTCTTCCTGTTTTTGCGTTTCTGTAGTAGTGTCTTCATTTTTCTTTACTTCTACTCGTATTGATACTTTACGTGTAGACTGATATAACTTACCATAAACTGTATATTTACCTGCTTCATTAAAAATCTGATTATCCCAGATAATCTTGACCTTTTTACTTGTCTTATTAGAATAACTAACAGTCGCATATTGTGGTAATTGTGCTTCTACTCCTGTAGTTGTATAAACAACTGCAGGAACACTTACACTTGTAACAGATGCATACTTTACATGAACTGTCTGTGTAATAGTCTGATCATAAATACGACCATTTAAAGAAAATGTATGTACATACTTTAAAGCATTATTATCATAATTATCCCAGCGTATGATTTCATTTGATTGATCTCCATTAGACCATGTTACAGAAGCTGTTGCAGGTAAAGAGAGTGCTTCTCCTATAGTCACTGTTTTATTAGCTAATTCATTAATATGTGTTATTTTAGCTGCTTCTACATTCACTATACAGCTAGTGGTTACCTGTAAATCCGCAATAGAGCCTGTGACAGTAAATTGACTCGCATTTCTTGTCTTATATAAGCTTTCATCAAATGTATTCCAGTCAATATTATATTCCTTCTCACTACCATCATAGAAGGTTACCTTCGCCTTTAATGGGAGTGTTGGTGCTTCTCCAGAAGCAGTTGTCACTTTACCATCATAGCTGACATTGACTACATGATTATCTGCATAAACTGGGCTTATAAAAAACAAAGACATCAATAAAACTATGAATATCTTTCTCATTTATTTCACCTCTTATATCTATCTTATGCTTAATTCAAATAATAGTAAAGATTAATACTACGAATTAACCTAATGCGACATCTAGAACCATCATCAAAGTAAATCCTACTGAGAATAATAATACACCTAAATGTGAATGTTCTCCCTGACTCATTTCAGGAATTAATTCTTCTACTACAACATACATCATAGCACCTGCCGCAAAACTAAGCAGATAAGGCATCACTGAGATAATATAACTTGATAATAAGACTGTAATAAAACCTCCGATAGGTTCTACAATACCTGACAATGTACCATACATAAAAGACTTCAATCGAGACGCTCCTGTACTTCTTAAAGGCATGGATACAATTGCGCCTTCAGGAAAGTTCTGTATTGCGATACCTATTGATAAAGCAAGTGCTCCCATGGCAGTTATTCCTTTATTACCTGATAAATAAGACGCATAGACAACACCTACTGCCATACCTTCAGGAATATTGTGAATAGTGACTGCAAGTACTAACTTGATCGTTTGAGACAAGTGAATACGTGGTCCTTCCTGACTATGATCTAAATGCATATGAGGAATCAAATGATCAAGTAATAATAAGAATAGTATACCTAACCAAAATCCTATAAGTGCAGGAATAAAGGTAGAAGATTGATCAAGTGATGGAATGATTAAACTCCAGATAGAGGCAGCCACCATTACACCTGCCGCAAATCCAGTGAGTGCTTTTTGTATATTTAAACTTAATTCTTTTTTCATAAAGAACACACAGGCTGCACCTAGTGTTGTTCCTATAAAGGGTATAATTAAAACCATATGAACACCTCCCTTACTCATACTACATAAATCAATTAGTTAATTCAAACTATGTGATAAAGAAAAAAGATAAGCATGGGGAACACTTATCTTCTTTCTTGTATTTACACTTATACTTTGTAGTCTAACGAAGGGAAGGGATTGCTTGACTACGATACATATAATACTTAATGAATGTGTTAAGATTATAATTCGATTATGTCAAATTGTGTGAATCCTTATTTCCAAACAAATACATATCATCTATAGGAATGATATTTCTCATATATTGTGTGAGATCTATTTCTTTAAGAATGACTTCTCCTACAATAGATACATTATAGTTGTATTCATTTCCGTCTTCATCAATTAACTGAATACGCCACCAATCACGATTTGTAGAAGATGGATGATTAGAAGATTCAAGAAAGAATTCTTTTAATAGTTCTAAGAGTGTTTCAGCTTTTTCTTGTCCTATATTTACTCTTTTACGTCTAATAATTCTTCTAGAATTGAATCCATCTCCGTAATTGTATCCAGTAAACCAGATGTGTCCATCACGCATAATGGTTAAACGCTGACTGACTTCTACACAAGCATCCGGTTTTACTCCACGTCCTTTCGCATCTGAATAAAGTATGATTTTAGATAATCTCATGATGAACACCTCCTTCAATACATTTATTATAATTAATCACAATAAATGTATCAAACATTACAACTATTTTGAGAAAAATAATTATATGAAGAGTAATCCAATAGTATGTACGATAAAGGCACAAATCCAGGCAATAACACACTGGAAAACCACAATCTTTACAGCCCATGGACCACCTAGTTCTCTTCTAATAGAAGCGATAGCTGCCACGCAAGGTGTATATAATAAACAGAATATTAAGAGTGATAGTGCACCTAGAGGTGTAAGTATTGTCATTAAAGATTCTGTTCCTTTAAATAATACTGAGAGTGTAGAAACAACACTTTCTTTAGCCATAAATCCTGCAATAAGTGATGTAGAAATTCTCCAATCACCAAAACCTAAAGGTTTGAAGATTGGCGCAATGAATCCTGCCACCATCGCTAGAATACTATCCTGTGAATTAGAAACTAAATCTAGTCTTAAATTAAAACTCTGTAAGAACCAAATGACAATAGAAGCGATAAAGATAATACCAAAGGCTCTTTGTAAGAAATCCTTGGCTTTTTCCCATAATAACTGGAAAGTAGTTTTTGCACTTGGCATACGGTAATTAGGAAGTTCCATCACAAATGGAACAGCTTCACCCTTAAATAAAAAACGCTTAGAAATAAGAGCTGTAATAATTCCCATCACAATGCCAAAGATATATAAGCCTACCATGACAAGTCCAGCTTGTTTAGGGAAGAATGCAGCTGCAAAGAATGCATAGATTGGAAGCTTTGCAGTACAACTCATAAATGGTGTCAACATGATTGTCATCTTACGGTCACGTTCTGAAGGGAGTGTACGGCTGGCCATAACACTTGGCACAGAACATCCAAATCCAATCAACATTGGCACAATACTTCTTCCTGATAAACCAATCTTTCTGAGTAGTTTATCACTTACAAAGGCAACACGCGCCATATATCCTGTATCTTCTAATAATGATAAGAAGAAGAATAAAATAACGATAATAGGTAAGAAACTAATAATAGAACCAACACCCTGGAATACACCATCAATAACTAATGAATGTAATACTGGATTAATATTCCAAGCAGTGAGTCCTTTATCTACAACCTGAGTCAAAGCATCAACACCCATTTCCATAAGTGACTGTCCCCAGGCACCAAATACATTAAATGTTAAAAAGAATACGAGTCCCATAATAACGATAAAAGCTGGAACACCTGTATATTTACCAGTTAGAATCTGGTCTATCTTACGGCTTCTTTCTCTTTCTTTACTTTCATGTGGTTTAACCACTGTTTCTTTAACTAATTTATTAATAAAGGTAAAACGCATATCCGCAATAGCGGCAGTACGGTCTAATCCTCTTTCTTCTTCCATCTGTGAAATGATATGTTCAATCATTTCTTTTTCATTAGTATCAAGGTCTAGAGCTGCTTCTACTCTTTCATCACCTTCTACTAGTTTATTAGCCGCAAAACGTAATGGAATACCTGCTCTTTGTGCATGGTCTTCAATTAAATGCATGATGGCATGTAAGCATCTATGTACTGCACCACCTTCATCATTTTCATCACAGAAATCCTGTCTTAAAGGTGCTTCTTGATATTTTGCTACATGGATGGCATGATTTACTAATTCATCAATACCTTCATTCTTAGCAGCAGAAATAGGAACAACTGGAATTCCCAATAGTTCTTCCATCTTATTTAGATGAACATAACCACCATTACCTCTTACTTCATCCATCATATTCAGTGCTAGAACCATTGGTACATCTAGTTCCATTAACTGCATAGTGAGATATAGGTTTCTTTCTATATTTGTCGCATCTACGATGTTGATGATTCCTTTAGGTTTTTCATTTAAGATATACTGTCTAGATACTAATTCTTCACTTGTATAAGGAGATAAAGAATAAATACCTGGTAAATCAGTCACAAGTGTTTCTGGATGTCCTTTAATAGACCCGCTCTTTCTATCAACAGTCACACCAGGGAAGTTCCCTACATGTTGATTAGAACCTGTTAATTGATTAAATAATGTAGTTTTACCACAGTTCTGGTTACCTGCTAACGCAAAGGTAATCTGTGTTCCTTCTGATAAAGGATGTTCAGTCTCTTTATCATGATATTTACCACCTTCACCGAGTCCTGGATGAATATGGTGTTGAATAGGCGGAATAGGTGTATGATCTTCTACACCTTTAGAAGTCATATCTATTCCAATCTTTTTCGCATCATCTAAACGTAATGTTAGCTCATAGCCATGAATACGTAATTCCATTGGATCACCCATTGGGGCGAATTTTTCCAATGTCACAACAGAACCTGGTATTAAACCCATATCTAGGAAATGTTGTCTTAATGCCCCAGAGCCCCCTACATAAGTCACTGTAGCACTTTCACCAATCTTTAACTCATCTAGAGTCATAAAACCCCCTCCTTCATATTCTCTCAACAAGTATAGCACAAAAAAGCTTCCTTAAGTGGAAGCCTTCAAGTATTTTGTAGGTATAATCTTTGTAAGATAGATATTGTTTTCTGAGAGATAGAACTTGTATCCATCTTCATACATCTGTTTAGTATCAATAGTAAAGACATATGGTTCCCCGTGTCTTGAACCAACCGTCATTGCGGTTTCTATATCTTGAGATAAGTGAACATATATACGTGTCTGACTTAATATACCTTTTTCTAGAATAGAAGGTACAAAACGAGTTGCTGTACCATGATAAAGAATATCAGGTGGCTGTACTTCTTTCAAATCTACATTCACAGGAATAGAATGTCCTTGATTCGCACGTATTCTTGTATGATCTCCATTATATGAATAGCGCTGTTTCTCATCTTCTCTCACAATCATATCTAAGTCTTCTATTGTGATGTTTAATGCTTCTAATATCTTTTGCACATCACCATAAGCATGTTCATCAAGTTTAATACCTATACTTTCTGGACGATGTCTCAAAATATAACTTAAACGTCTGCTTTTTCGCTCCATAATGATTTCTCTAATACTTTTCCAAGAGCCTCAAATAATTCCTGTTCCTTGTCTCCAAAACGACCTAAACTATTAGAATCTACATCCAATACCGCAATCACTTTACCTTCTTCATCATGTAAAGGAACTACAATTTCAGACTTTGCTTCTGCATCACAGGCAATATAGCCTGGGAATGTCGTCACATCTTCAATAAGAATTGTCTGATCTCCCTGTACACATACACCACAGGCCCCTTTACCTACTTTAATATGTGTACATGCTATTTTACCCTGGAAAGGACCTAAAACAAGTTCCCCAGCTCTCATCATATAAAAACCTACCCAGCTTAAATCATCAATTGCATCCATGAGTAACGCACTTGCATTAGACAAGTTAGTCACAAACCATTCATTTGGTGAAATAAGTTCTTCTAATTGTTTTATTAATAACTCCATTATTAGTCCCCCTGTGTATATTCCTCATAAGACACAATCGCATTGATTGGTTTTCTCTTATCATGCATTGGTCCAGGTACACAATCTTCTCTTGGATAACCAATAGGTAAGATCATCACTGGTACATAGTTTTCAGGAATATTAAACTGTTTGATTAACTCCTTATAATCAAAAGAACCTACATAAGTAGACCCTAATCCTAAATCAAAGAGTTTAAGCATCATATATGTAGCAACAATAGACACATCTACTTCACCACATTCTCTATTATGCATATCCTTCCATGATACTGTCTTGTCATAACATAAAATCATTGCGAGAGGTGCATGGAAATGATATCTAGTACATTCCTTTAGTTTTGCAAGATTATCTGGATCTTCTACTACAAGAATTCTTTGTGGCTGATAATTAACAGCTGTAGGTGCTATTCTTGCAGCTTCTAATATTTTATCTATTTTTTCTTTTTCTACCTTCTGATTAGAGAACTTTCTAACAGAATATCTTTCTTCTAACAACTGATCAAATTCCATAAGTTTGACCTCCTTATAGAACTATTATATAAGAAATACTCTTCTAGATAAATAAAAAGCGGTCGAATGACCGCTTCAATTCATTATTCTGCAGGTTTTACAGATACTCCGAATTTCTTTTCAATCCATTTCTTAGTGCTATCACTCTTTAAGATTTCAACAAGTTTCTTAATTGCTTTATTGTCTTTATTTGATTCTTTTACAGCGATGACATTCTGGTAAGTCTTTGCAGCTTCAGAACTTGAATCTTCAGAAGTGATGATCTTATCAGTCACTTTTGCATCTAATGCATAGTTACCATTGATGATACCGAAATCAACATCAGGTAATTTAGAAGCCACCTGTGCAGCATCTACTTCTACTAATTCAACTTTTTTGTTGTAAGATTCTACATCCTTCTTAGTTGCGTTTACACCTGCATTCTTATCTAATGTAATAACACCATTGTCTGCAAGTAATAATAAAGCTCTTGCTTCATTAGTTGCATCATTAGGAATTGCAATCTTAGCACCATCTTTGATATCAGATACTGCTTTATATTTAGTTGAATATAATCCTAAAGGTTCAAAGTGGATTGCACCAACTGATACTAGATATCCATCATCACCCTTCTTATAACCTTTGTCTTTATTGTAAGAAGTTAGGTATGGCTGATGCTGGAAGAAGTTTGCATCTAATGAACCATCTGAAGTAGATGGGTTGATGTTAGGATAATCTGAGAATTCCTTAATCTTTAATTTATATCCTGCTTTTTCAAATTCTGGCTGGACATGCTTTAAGATAATAGCATGAGGTGAAGTTGTAGCCCCTACTGTAATAGTTTTAGAATCTGACTTACTTCCACATCCTGCTAATGAGAAAGCTAAAAGACCTGCTGTAAATACTTTTAAAATGTTTTTGTTCATAATATTTTCCTCCAATGTATATAAATTAATGTGTTGTTTTTTCTACGAGTTTGTCACCAATTGCCTGAACAATTGAAATTAAAATAAGAATTAAGATAATAACGACGAATGTGATATCTCCCATTGATCTCTGTAGACCATATCTGATCGCCATATCACCAAGTCCGCCTGCGCCAACAGAACCAACAATCGCAATCTGTCCGACTAACGCAATAAATGAAATTGTAAGACCTCTGATCATCCCTGGAATATTTTCTCTTAGATAAACATCAAAGATGATTTCTTTTGTACTGAGTCCCATCGCAATACTTGCTTCAATGATTCCTGGATCAATTTCCATAATGGCTGATTCCATCTGTCTTGCGACAAATGGTGCTGTTCCTATAACTAGAGGAACAAGTGCACCTTCGATACCAATTGTTGTACCAAATAAAGCACGAGAGAGTACAGCTACAGTAGGAATTAAGATAATAAATGGAATAGATCTAAATAAGTTAATAATCTTATCTAAGATCCAGAAAACTGGTTGATTTTCTTTTAAACCATCTTTTCTAGTGACTACTACAATAACTGCTAATAAGATTCCAATAACCACTGAGATTAAACCACTGATTACCAACATTAATAATGTATCAATAATAGCTTGTGGAAAATCTGAAGCAAACTCTATAACGTTTGGAAATAGCTTAGTTACCACGTTTAATCACCTCCACTTTAACTCCCTGTTGTTTTGTGAATTCTAATGCTTTCTTGATATCTACATCTTCACCTGTAAAGATTGTAATAAGTGTACCAATTGGGTGTCCCTGGATAATTTCTACATTCCCAAAGATAATAGAACAATCTACATTGTAATCTCTTGATAATACTGAAATTAATGCGACATCTGTATTAGAACTCTGATACTGTAATTTCACCATCTGCTGGTTTTCATTTAACTGTGTAATACGATGATTGTCTTTGATCAATTCATCAATCTTATTAAGATTGTTTGTAGTAGCGATAAAGTTCTTAGTAATTTGATGCTGTGGATTAGAGAAGATATCAACAATACTGCCCTGTTCTACCACACGACCATCTTCCATGACTGCCACCTTATCACATACTTCCTTGACTACAGCCATTTCATGAGTAATTAAAATAACTGTTAAGCCAAATTCTTTATTTACTTTCTTAATAAGTTGAAGAATACTTTGTGTTGTCTGAGGGTCTAAAGCACTTGTGGCTTCATCACATAGAAGTACTTTAGGATTGTTGGCAAGCGCTCTTGCGATTGCAACTCTTTGTTTCTGTCCTCCAGATAACTGACTTGGATAAGAATCTTTTCTTTCTACCAAATCGATAAGTTCGAGTAATTCTAAGACTCTCTTTTGAATCTTATCTTTACTCCAGCCTAGATGTTTTAATGGAAAAGCGATATTATCGTAGATAGTACGACTGTTGTAAAGATTAAAGTGCTGGAAGATCATTCCAATCTTTTCTCTTTCTTTTCTTAAATCTGCATCTGATAGTTTTAATAAATCTTTATCCCCAAATACAACAGCACCGCTATCAGGTTTTTCTAATAGGTTGATACATCTTACTAATGTAGATTTACCAGCCCCTGAGAAACCAATAATACCGTAGATTTCCCCTTCTTCAATATTCAGACTGACATCCTTGACAGCATGGACATCGCCATCTTTAGTTTTAAAAGTCTTTGTAACATGTTCTAAGTGGATCATGTTCTCTCTCCTTCCCTTAAATAAAAAACGTTCTCATCCATATAATAGGACGAGAACGTAATGTTTCGTGTTACCACCTAAATGCATTATTAAGTCACCTTAATAACCTCTTCGAGTACATGCATACTCTATCGCTGTAACGGGCGCTCCCGTCATGACTTACATTTCAGCCATGCAACTCCAAGACCATCTTCCTATAACTTCCCTTTATTCCTTCTCAGCTAACGGAACTCTCTGTATAAGTTTCATTACAGTACTCTTCTTTTCACTGTCTTTTCTTGATGTGGTTTCATCTTAGCACCACATAAAAAGCACGTCAACACAAAACACGATAATATCTATTATTTTAGTAGGATTATAGTTTTATAAAATAGGGTACCATAGTTTTAGACTATATCAGTGTGTAAAAAAAGGATCTGTATTTCTACAGACCCTTATCTATAGCATCATGAATAATATCAGCATGATCAAAGGCAAGATCATTCATACCTATATTGATATCACCACATCTTAAATGTGTTTCATCGACAATAGTGAACCATTTTGCTTCTTTGGCATCATCACCAGCTTCTGGATGAATACTATTCTTATCTACATCTGCATAAAATGCGGTAGATACAACCCATCCACGAGGATCTCTTCCCGGCTGACTATAAACACCTACAAGCTTCATAGACACACCTTCTATACCTGTCTCTTCTTTAAGTTCTCTTGAAGCCGTCTTTTCAATCGGTTCATTCTTATTAGCGAAGCCACCAGGCAGTGCCCATTTACCTATATAAGGATGTCCACCACGTTTAACCAATAGAATCTCTGTCACATCAGAATGAGCAAAGATACAAATATCAGCTGTCAGTGAAGGTTTAGGATATTTATCAGGATTATAGCTTTTTAAAAATTCTTCTTCTGTAAGACCGTTCTTATCTCTACACATTAGAAATCAACTTCTGTATCGTAGTAGCAAGCCTTTAATAAGTTTTCCATTTCTTCCTGAGTTGGAATACGTGGGTTAGAACCTGTACATGCATCAGCAATAGCGTTCTTAGCGATTTCTGGTAATCTTTCTAAGAATACATCTTCAGGTACAAATCCAACTTCAGCTGGTAAACCATCAGCACCATAGTGGTTGATACTATGTGGGATATTTAATGCATCATTCATACCTCTTAAGTATTTAATTAATAATGCAACCTTTTCATCATCATTTTCTCCACCTAAGTACATGTAATCAGCAATTACACCATAACGTTTCTTAGCTGTTTCATCTTTAGCGTTATAAGCAATAACCTTTGGTAAGTACATAGCATTAGCTGCACCATGGATAATATGTCCACCCTGGTCTACGAAAGCAGCACCAGTCTTATGAGCCATTGAATGTACGATACCTAATAATGCGTTAGAGAATGACATACCTGCTAAGCACTGTGCATCATGCATATCATCTCTGCAGCTCATATCACCATTATATGATTTAACTAAGTTAGCCTGGATCATTTCAATTGCATGAATAGCAAGTGGATCAGTGTAGTTACAGTTTGCAGTAGATACATATGCTTCAATTGCATGAGTCATAGCATCCATACCTGTATGAGCAACTAATTTAACTGGCATAGTTTCAGCTAAGTCAGGATCTACGATAGCAACATCTGGAGTGATTTCAAAGTCAGCGATCGGATATTTAATACCTTTATCATAATCAGTAATGATTGAGAAAGCTGTAACTTCAGTTGCAGTACCACTTGTAGATGGAATTGCACAGAAATGAGCTTTCTTTCTTAACTTTGGAATACCAAATACTTTACACATTTCTTCGAATGTGATTTCTGGATATTCATATTTAATCCACATAGCTTTTGCAGCATCAATAGGTGAACCTCCACCCATAGCTACGATCCAGTCAGGCTTGAATTCTTCCATAACTGCAGCACCTTTCATAACTGTAGTTACTGATGGATCTGGTTCGATACCTTCATATAATTTAACTTCCATACCAGCTTCTTCAAGATATTTAACAGCTCTATCTAAGAAGCCATTTCTCTTCATGCTTCCGCCACCTACACAGATAATAGCTTTCTTACCTTCTAAGTTCTTAAGGTTTTCTAAGGCACCTTTGCCATGATATAAATCTCTTGGTAATGTAAATCTCATATTATATTTTCCTCCTATACAATACCTTTGATGACTAACTTTTCATCTAGTGAAAATTTTATCATAAACGCTTACATTAGTCAATGTTACAAAGGTATTTACAGTTTAAAAAATACAATGCATATCTTTAGTTTTTGCGATAATAAAGCCATTATTTAGACTTCACAAAAATTAAAAAAAACAATTTATTTTTTTCTTTGATTTATATACTGAGGCACACTTATATGGATGACTTCATCTGCGCATTTAATAAGTTCAGGAGCAGCATTCTCTACAGCACAGCTATAGTCCGCCTCTTCAAACATTTCGATATCATTCTTTCCATCCCCAAATACAACCACTTCATCACATTGCAGCTTCTGTTTTAAGTATTTGATGGCATTGGCTTTAGAAGCATCTGGTGACATCACTTCTAACCACCAATCATGTGAATACATTTCTTGATCAAAAACAGCATAATAGTCTTCCTTAAACAAATCATAGAGAGGCTTTAATTTATCATAATCATCTATCAATAATAAATAGAAGATATCCCCCTCATAGAGATCTTCATAAGTATTCACAGGATGATTTCTAGGATCATCTAAATGATCAGCTACAAAAGCTTTTACTCCTACACTCATCTTGTCCTTAATATAAGAGAAGTAGTTATTCTTTCCTATTTGAGAATATACAATAGGTGAAATATCAAAATTCTTTACTGTATCTAATATAGAATCTCCTAAATAGTTTCCTAGGATGACATCTCCATTAGGTGAGAGTATAAATGTCCCATTCTGGACAATTACAGGAAGCTTAAAGTTTATATCACCTATTACCTGTTTTGCGGTAATAAGAGAACGTGCAGTCGCATAAGTAATATTCACATCTTCATCTATGAGTTGGTTTATTAGTTTTAAGTTTTCTGGTTTAATCGATTTATCTGGTTCAAGTAATGTCCCATCTAGATCTGTTACATAGAGTGTCTTCATAATTTCCTCCTATATAAAAACATCATGATACTATTTTACCATGATGTTTAAGAAAAAGTTATTTTTCAAAGTATTCTGCGACTTTTTGCAAGTTCTCAATAATTGGAAGATGCTGTGGACATGCTGCTTCACACTGCCCACATCCAATACATTCACTTGCTTTACCAAATGTATGTGTTAAACGTGTATAGTATTCTCCTTGAGGTCTCCATGATTTAGTCGCTACTTCCTGTTTATCAGCATTATAAAGTGAGAAGTATTTAGGAATCGCAATATGCATTGGACAACCTTCTGTACAATAAGAACAGCCAGTACAAGGAATTTCAATACTACTATTAATAATATCAACAGCTTTCTTAATAAGTGTCTGTTCTTCCTCATTTAAAGGCTTAAAGTGTTCCATATAGCCTGTATTATCTAATAGCTGTTCCATATTACTCATACCAGATAAAACTACCTGTACATTATCTAAACTTGCCGCAAAACGAATCGCCCAAGATGGAATAGACATATCTGGATGATAAGACTTGAATGTCTCTTCTACTTCATCAGGTACATTTGCGAGAGTACCACCCTTGACTGGTTCCATTACAAATACAGGAACATGATGTCTTACTGCTGTTTCATAGCATTTATGAGACTGTACGCCTTCACTTTCCCAATCCAGATAATTCAACTGAAGCTGTACAAATTCTACTTCTGGATGTTCAGATAAGACACGTTCTAATAAGTCTGCATTGTCATGGAAAGAGAAACCAATATGTTTTACTAATCCTTTTTCTTTCTTATCTTTCAACCATGTGAAACAGTCTAACTCTGTATATTTCTTATAATGATCTGTTCCCACATCATGTAAGAGATAATAATCAAAGTATTCTGCACCTGTTTTTCTTAATTGTTCATTGAAGATTCTATCTCTATCTTCTTTTGTTTCAATAAAGCCTGCATGAAGCTTATCAGCTAATGTAAATGAATCTCTTGGATGTCTTTCTACTAAAGCTGTCTTAGTCGCTTCCTCACTCTTAAAGGCACAATACATCCAGGCTGTATCAAAATAAGTAAATCCTTTTTCTAAAAATGTATCCACCATTCTTTTAGTTTCTTCAATATCAATGCTGCCTGCATCATTTTGATCGAGTAATGGTAGACGCATTAAACCAAATCCTAATTTCTTCATATACATATCCTCCCTACATTCATTTTAACCCTAAAGTAAGGTTTAAGGGCAAGAAAAAAAGAGCTGTAACGCTCAAGATAGTAATAAATACTACCTATTCATTACAGTCCCTTTTGATTTTTCATAATCATTTGAATAAATGCAGGAATAAAGAATTCTATGATGAATGCTGCAATAAAGAATAATAATATCAGCATTTTAGTTACAGGTATAATCAAACTATATATATGTATCCTTATAACAAACTCTATAAAGACTTCTAGTAATACTACTCCCAAAACAGCTAACATAAGAGAATTCTTGATATAAGTAAGACTAAAACTCTTGCTTATTCTCTTAGTAGTAAAACCTAAGTTATATAGAAAATCTCTTGTCTGTTTTTCTTCCTTAAGAATGAGGTATTTGAGGTAGAAATAGAATCCATACAACAATACAAATACTATAATCATGAATTGCATTAATACTTGTTTATTGTTGGAAAGAATCTTATTGATTGCACTATTATCTACAAAAGCACCTTCTACATTAAAACCAAGCTTTTCTAACTGTTTTGTGACTTGACCTATATTTTTCAAACTATCTACTCTTACAGTATAAGCACCTGGTTTCCAAGGTGTTTCTACAATAACCTGATCCACATCACTCATTGTATAAGTAGAAGGTAATGGTCCTTCATAATATGTATAATCCATTCCTTCTTCACCAGGCACACCATATAATACCTTCGATTGTGTTGCATGATATGTCTTCCTATATTGATTTATAACACTTCGTGGGACATAAATACTTCTAGTACCACTATATGAATTTGAACTTATTTCTGTTCCTTCCTTTAATATACCTCTTACAGGTAGTTCTACCTCTACTAAATCCACGAGGACAGTATTAACATCCACATATTCACTACCTTCTAAATCAATACCTGTCTGTGTAATACCTGATGCATCATACATAGGAATAGGTAAATAGAACTTTAATTTAAGATCATCCATATTGATTGAATCAACTGAAATATCCTGATTAGATAATAACTGATTACTTATATATACACCTTTATTATTATTGTGCTTTACAGTTAAATTTGTATAATCATCTTCATTATCATATACCTGCATACTCACTAGATTTATTGTTTGATTACATTTCTTTCCTGTAAGTTTTGCTTCTTGATATTTCAGTTGAGTTTCAGTATCTAATCCAAGTATCATAACATCATCGTATTCTTTTTCATAACGCCATTTAACACTCTCAATATTCTTTACAGATTTAATCTTTTTATAATCTGATTGTGTCATAGGAAATTCTGAACCATTATATGAATAATAGTCATTACTCATCTTTTCCTTATATACAGTTAAATCTCTCGAAGCAATCGTATTGATTTTTTGTTCATAAGATGCATTATAATGTCCATAAATATTATAGCTATATGCACATATAATCATTGTGAAAGCAACCAGGATATTCATAACTATTCTAAATGCACGATGAGAAAAACGTAGATTAAATAATTTATGATTATGTGGTATCTGTGATATAAGAGATGTTTCTCTCTTATTTTCTTTTTCTAGAATAAGTGTTTGATCAACCTTATAGAGCACATCTGCTTCTTCAATCATCCTTTGATCATGAGTTGCCACAATCACATAATGTCCCTCTTCAGCATACTCTTTTAGATACTTAATCATTTCTAACGCATAGGATGAATCTAAAGCGGCTGTAGGTTCATCAAGTATCAATATTTCTGGCTGACTCATAATAGCTAAACAGATAGCGGCTCTTGTCTTTTCACCACCTGATAAGTTTCTAGGATATTTTTTCTTTAGAGAAGCTATACCAAACTTTTCTTCATATGTATCATTTCTTTGATAACCTAGTTTAACTAACTGTTTAATATGTTCCTCTATAGTTATTCCTTCAATAAACAAAGGAATCTGAGGTACATTGACCATATGATCATAAATGAACTGTTGTCTACTATCTTGATCTTGTTCATCTATTCTCTGTCCTTCATAGATATATTCACACTCATATGCGAATTGAAAGGCTTTTAAGAAAGTAGACTTACCAGAACCACTCTTTCCCCTAATAATAGTCAATACACCTGGAGAAGTATGAAATGATGCATTGTTTAAGATTACTTTGTCACCAAATGATATATTTAAATTTTTGATTTCAATCACCTTAATGCACCTCATTTCTTAATTCATCTACTATATTCAGCTTATTAATGAATTTGTTTTGAAGAACCATTCTTTCTATCAATAAGATAATTATGAATAAGACAGTCATATTAGAAAGTGTCACCATATTAAAAGTACCTAATATAAGAGACATGATTGAGGAGATTAGAGTAGAACTCACTACAACTATAGATATACTTCCCAATGTTTCTATCATGGATATTCTTTGTAAATCCTTTTTTAATAATCCTGATATCAAAAGAAGTACAAGTTCTTTTTTTCTTTGCATAAGAAGATGAGATTCCAATACAATATCAATAAGTACACTAATAACTAGAATCACACCCGCAAATGTAAACATCATATTCTTATAGTAAGAATCAAGACTATTCATAGCCTCTCTATCAGTGAATGAATCATTAATTCTATATCCCTTTGATTCATAATAGTCTATCAATTCATTCAATTCATTATAGGTATTAGTCTTAATGATATAACCTATATAACGTGGTGTACATCCTGATTGTTTATAGATATCCTGAAGAATTGCATACGGAACATAGATATATCTCTGACTCTTTGATACATAATGAACCTTTTGATTATTCCTAAATACACCATTGATATCAAATGTATGAGTTGTCTGATTCATTCCTTTTTGATCAGTGATATAAAGATCTAGTTTGACTTTATTATGAGAAGATATCTGATTCAGGCGATAATAAGTATCATTGTCCATATAAATACCTGACCTTGTTTCCTGGATATTTCTATCTATATATTTAGAAAGATCATCATCCTTGAAATAAGGCACAAGATAGACATCTTCTCCTTCTATTTGTGTATATATTTTATATAGAGGAAACGTATTCTTATCATCTATTTTTATGAAATGAGAATAATCCTGATCCACATAACTATGCTTATCTTTGGTAATAATAGCCTTATTTTCTAATTGTCCTATCAACATCTGCATTCCTTGATCCCTTGAATGATGAATAATACCAAGAATCATCTGTCCAGATACAAGTGTCAAGATAAACACCATCATCATCAATACATACATGAACTTATAATGTTTCATATAGTCTTTTATATACTCTTTATAGAACTTATGATCAACCTGAGAGATAACACCCTTTCCACATATATCTTCTTGAATCACAGAACCATCAGATATCAGTCTTCCATCTTCTAGTGTATAGACAATATCTGCATACTTTATAGCCTCTTCTGAATGAGAAGCCAACACAATGGTCATATGCGCACTTAATTCTTTTAATATTTTATAGATTTCTATCTCATTCTCATAATCAAGTGAAGCGGTCGGTTCATCTAAGACAAGCACTTGTGGATTACTTACAAGCGCTGTTGCGATAGAAAGTCTCTGTCTTTCCCCTAAAGATAGCGTCATGACATTCTGATTCAAAGTCACATCAAGATGCATCTTATCAAGATAATCCTGTATATCTTTATCAGATAAATGTTTATTATGAATATGTGCAAAATACTGTAATGTTCCTCTGACATCTAGATGAGCTAATAAATCATTTTCCTGTAATACACAGCTGATACATTCTTTTCTGATATTATTTCTATCTTTTTCTTCTATGAGATGATGATCATAATAGTATTGATACTTGCTTTTTGTATCCATAAGCGCAATACAATAGAGAAGAGCTGTCTTACCTGAACCACTCTTCCCTCTTATAAGAGTAATAGAATGTGCAGGAATAGAAATAGAGGCATGATCAAGAATAACCCTATCATATTCTATACAAATGTCCTTTAATTCAATCATATTATCATTCCCTTCTAATAAAAGCTTCTAGCAAAGCTAGAAGCCTTATTATTTCGTATAACACGAACCCCATTTATTAGTATTTCCATTTATTTCCCAATGATATGTACTGTATCCTGTTCTAGTAACACTATTATAATCTGTACTAGAAAAACCTACTCTCTGTGAACATTTATAAACACTACCAGATTTAGATGTCTGAGGTTTGCCTGACTTAGAAGCATATCCGCCTCTTCCAGAATATCCAATATTAAACGGATTACTTATCTTCCATCTTGTTGTTTCATGTGTATAATAAGTTGCTGTTACACTTGCACTCGTACCTGCACATGTCGTACGAAGAGACTTATTCACAGATGCTGCGTATACATTTTTAACACTAATAATTCCAAGCTAAAAACAAATAATAAATACAATTTTTTTCTTCATGATTCTTTTTTCCTTTCTTTATAGTTTATAATAATCGATTAACTTTATTTCAGTATACTATGTCACAGTATATATGTAAAGGCTTACATTTAAAATGAAATTTATATTTTATCAATTATAGTCAAACACAAAAAGGTGGCTCTACCACTGAAGATTGTCATTTTTGACAGATAAACAGCATATGTTTTTATTTATCGGCATGCCCTTTTTTTCTGAATCTGTATTTCCTAGCACCAAAATATCCTCTTGCACATGGTTCAATGCAAATTCTTACAAAATCTCGAGCTATTTACAAATACCTATGTACGGCAATCAATCTTGTAGCCACCATTGATTTACCTTCTCTCAAGATTCACCTTCTCTCAAAATGAAAAGAGCCATCCTTCAGACAGCTCCAATCAAACTAGCAATATTAAATATTTTTTTGAATACCCATATTCCACAGGCAATTATCAAAATATGAAATGACACTTTCAATTTTGTTGGCATTTATATAAAACTCTTTCCAGCCTTTCCAATTTGAAACCTGCCAAAGTGTTATCGCCCCTTTTGTATAATAATAGTCAAATCCACTTTTATACCATGCCTTTGAACCATTATAATAAAATTTGCATTCAACAGTCAGTGAAAAGATTTTATTTCCTATTACACTATAATATGTTTTTGATGATGTACCTGTCTTCGATTTTGTTGTAGCTCTTGATAAACCATCATCACTTACAGTTAAAGTGTCCACTATAATACTAGAAGGTGTGATTACAAGTTGTTGATTATCCCCTATATCATAAACCAATTCATATCTGTCATTGAATTTCTCTGATGATTTTAAGTATACAGTGTTATTGTCTTTATTATCTGTAAGTACTTCAAGAACATCTTCAAAAACCGGATTTGTATTTGACTCACAATATCTCTTTATTATTCCATCGTATTCTGCAGATTTCAGCGAATTTGCAAGAACTTCGCCAAATTTTTCATATTCCTCGTAATTTGAATTGTCAATCTGAATTTCTTCATCCAAATTCAATGTAGTGAGATTATTTTCACTTGCAAATACATTCACGATACACGATAGACTTAAAGCCATCATTAAAATTAATGCTACTATTCTTTTTATAAGAACCTCCTAACTTAAAATACTACACAGCAGAAAAATTAATTACAAATAAGAAAACTAAAAAAAGCAACAATATGACAAGAAAAATCAAAACGCATTTTAAAACCTTTTTTGAACGACGATTTCTACTTGCCAACTGTTCTACCACTCTCGCCAGTTCAACTGCCATCATATCTTCATTTTTCCCATCGGCAACATCTGATCCTATTAGTTCGCTCACAGACACATCTAATATTTCTGCCAATTTTATTAACATGTCGGCATCTGGAACTGATATTCCCTTTTCCCACTTCGAAATAGTTTGTCGCACAACGTTCAAAGCTTCTGCAACGTTTTCTTGCGTTAAGCCTTTTCGTTTTCTAAATATTTTCAAATTATTGCTTAACATTTTATGGCTCCTCCTTCATTTGTTTGCTTTATATATACCTTAAATAGTTGCGTTGCACAAGCAACACATATTAACATAGCGTAATTTTATCGTATCAGTAGGTTTATTTTTGCAACAAAGTAACATTTTCACTCAATCTTCGGCACCTTTCAAATACATAGATTTCGCCATGGTGAAAACAGTAGTGCCAGGCACTATTAACAAATACTTATCCCATCTCCTTATTAATCAATCATTGATTGTAGGGTTTAAGGGCAAGAAAAAACTCTGTATTAAATACAGAGTTTAGTGAGTCTGACCTTCAACAGTCTTGATATCTTCCTGGTTTTCACCAATAGCTTTAACAGCTGCTTCAATACCAGTTACAATCTGTTCAAGACTTAATGATGGAGCAATTGGCTTACGGTTAATAACCTGGCTAGTGATGAATGGAACATGCATGAATCCACCACGAACATCTGGATATTTATTTGCAAGTGTATAAAGTACACCATACATTAAATGGTTACATACATAAGTACCAGCAGTATTAGAAACACTTGCAGGAACACCTGCTTTACGAATTTCTTCAGCCATTGCCTTAATTGGTAATGTAGCGAAATAAGCTGTTTCTCCATCTGCGAATACTGGACCATCTAAAGGCTGATTTCCTTCATTATCAGGAATACGTGCATCATTGATATTGATTGCAACACGTTCTGGGTTTAAATCAAAACGTCCCCCAGCCTGTCCAATACATAATACAGCATCTGGTTTTTCTTTTTCAATTGCAGCAGCTACTGTATCGATAGATTTGTAGAATACTGTAGGAACCATAAGTTTTACAACTTCTACATCTCCTACCTGATCAGAAACTCTTTTAACAGCTTCCCAGGCAGGATTGATTGGTTCGCCACCAAATGGGTCGAAACCTGTTAATAATAATTTCATTTGAAAGCCTCCTTAGAATGCTAAAACATACATTAAGATAATATGAATTACTAACATAATAAATGCAACTGGAACCTGAGTCATAATAATTCTGTATTTATTCTTAGTTTCCAGCAATGCAGCAGGCATGATATTGAAGTTTGCAGCCATAGGAGTCATTAATGTACCACAGTAACCTGCAGTTAAACCTAAAGCACCAACAACAATAGCATTTGCACCCTGTGCAATTAAGAATGGATAACCGATACCTACTGTAATAACAGCGAAAGCAGCGAAACCATTACCCATGATCATTGTAAATAATGCCATACCTACACAATAGAAGATAACTGCAATTAAGTGATTTCCTTCAGGGATAAGTGCACCTACACCAGCAGCGATAACAGCACCTACACCAGCTGCAGTAAATAATGAACCTAATGCAGATAATACCTGAGGTAAGATACCTGTAGAACCAACATTATCATTTAATCTAACACCATCTTTGAAAGGTGTAGATAGTTTTGGTTTAAAGATAATATATGCAACGATTAATGCAGCAGCAGCACTAATACCAATCGCATTGTTTGCACCAAGATTTGGTAAGAAAGTTGCAACTAATACGGCAACAAGAGCTAAGCATACTGGTGGGATAAATGATTTATATCCATATTTGTCTGCATTATCACGAGTTTCCTTAGCAGTTGGGATATGTCTTGCAGCTGGTTTTACTAAACCTAAACCAGATAATACAGCAAGAAGAACAACGATTAAACCAGTAATCCAAGTTGGAATATATGGTCCAACCATAAATGTAACAGCAATTAAGAACCAGAAAATGGCAGTAGTTACTGGCTTTTCACAGTCTTTGTTAGTTAAGGCATTAAACCCTGTTGCAGCAAAGATTGCACCAATGACGCAGTAGAATACTTCTGCAATAATAGTGGCTGTATTCCATTCAATTTGTAACATTGTTATTTGCCTCCTTTTCCATATTTCTTATTAAGTTTCTTATCGAACCATAAAGCATAAGCTCCACCAACAAAAACAGAAATAACTGCAATTGGAATAGACCATAATGCGATCTGGTTAGCAGTAACAACCTGGTCAATACCATGTGACTTAAATAATTCGTTTAAAGTTGCAACAATAAGTAATGTTCCTGAAGCACCCATGAAACAGTTCTGAGCAAAGAAGTTACCATAGTTTTCAGTAGCTGCAGCCATACCTTTGATCTCATCTTCTGTATCTTCATCAATATCACCATATTTCGCAATCGCAGCAGCCTGAGCCATTGGATTGATTAATGGACGGATGAACTGTGGATGACCACCAATTCTTAATGAGAATGCAGACGCAACAGTACGAACGCCTTCCCAGATCACTAACAAGCGACCTGTAGTAGCATTCTTAATACCCTTAATCAAGTCTACCGCTTTATCACGTAAGCCCATACGTTCACATAGACCTACAACTGGTAAAGTTAAAATAAATAAAGTTGCTGTACGGTTAGTTAAAAAGGCTGTACCTAGTGTATTTAAAATGTCCATGATAGACATACCACTGATTAAACCTGTTACTAAACCAGCAACAACAACTGTTGCAAGAGTATCGAATTTCATTACAAACCCAATAACGACAATTACGATACCAATAAGTTTAATAGCATCATTCATATGTTTTTCCTCTTCCTTCGTAAAATTACAAAATAATTATACCAATAAATGTCGCTATATGCAAATTGATAGAGATAATGTTTCATTAAAATACAAATTGAACACCCTTACATTTTACGATATTTGAACAAACAAAAAGAGGAGCACTATAATACTCCCCATTCAATCGGCTGAATTGCCTTGGCATGTCCATCTTTCATGATAACTTTATCATCTACAATAATAGTTGGATTATGTGTCACTAAATCAAAATGTCCACGCGCATTATGACTGCCTCCTAAGGCAAGATTTCTACCAAAACCAATATGGAATGTGCCAAAAGCAGACTCATCTTCAATATAGCTGGCTCCACGACACTTAGATATTGTATTTAAACCTATTCCAAATTCTGCGGCACAATACATTTCTAAATCATCAAATGATTCTAAGTATTCTTTCAGTTTACGTCCATCTTCCGTATCTTCGATATAAGTGATATAACCATTCTCTATTTTTATTTCTACAGGTTTATCCACTATTCCTATGTATCCCATTGATCCATCTAATATAAGTGTCCCATTTGTATGATATTCTACTGGTGGTATATAGATTTCAAAACTTGAAGAAGAACATTTTCCTACTTCCCATAATGAACCATGGAAGATACCTGGAAATCGATCTGTAATATCAAAGGTGAGGTCTGTACCACGTTTAGTCGTGACATGTATTGTTTTTGCATCACGTAATTCCCAGAACATTGGCATACCTAACATTGTGGCTTCATCAGGATCCATTTTTAAGAATTCCTGTTCAAATAATGATTCACCATTATTTGTAGACATTGGCATGGATAAGAACTGTGCGCCACGTGAAAGTGCATAGTTCACAGCATCTGTTGTAATAAATGAATAATTCGTTGCACCTACTATCGCATCTGCTTTAGCCATTTCCCATTTTAAATCATCTATACTTTTACCATTTTGTATTTCATGTGATTTTAACTGGACAACCTTACATCTAGCACCTATATGATCACATGCTTTTGAGAAGGCATCTGCTTCTTTAAGTTTTGTTTCATCTGTCACAAAATATACTAAATTATCTTTTGTAAGATGGAGCCAGTCTTCTACAACTATTCTTGCTCCTTCATTTATATTCATGTAAAATCAACCTCCAATGGTTATTATATATAAAATCAACATTTCTTGCGATACATATGATATAAAACTACTCAACAACTTGTATTGCAGTTCAAACAGATACGACTCCTTCTACTCTTGTACGTATCGCAAAGAAGCTAGGTTATTCAGTAAGTTTAGAAAACTTGGTGTAGATGCAAGAATCTATACAGATGGACACCTATTACCAGAAGTACTCAATAATAATGGTGTCCTTATGACTGCCATCACTTGTATTGGCTAGAATGATTTATCTCATCTTGTGAATGCATCACTCTATGTATCTACAAGAGAAAAATCTTATAAGAAAAACTGGCGCAATTAACAGAATCACGCCAGTTCAGTAATTCAATTCTTAAGAATTAAAAATAGAGTCTCCATTTGTTTCAATGATTTCTTTATATTCTTCATAAGAATCTTTTAGTTTTCTTTCAAGTGTTCCATGTCCATCATTAAAACGATCAACATAGACAAAACCATAACGCTTCTTCATTTCTCCAGTACCTGCAGAAACAACATCAATAGGTCCCCAATATAAATAACCCATGCATTCAACACCATCTAGAATGGCTTCATGAACATACTTTAAATGTTCCTTAATATAGTACATTCTATATTCATCATGAATATGTCCTGTTTCATCTAGATTTTCATCTAATCCAATACCATTTTCTACAATAAAGAGTGGTAAATGATAACGATCATATAAGATATTCATAACATAACGGATACCTTTTGGATCAACTGGCCAGCACCAAGGTTCTGGTGAACATTCCTTTACAAATGGATTAGCACGTCCTTTTAATCCACCTGTATTACCATCCATATCAACAGACTGATCATATGTACTAGAACGATAATAACTAAATGAGAAGAATGCGACTGTATTTTCTTTTATTAACTGTAATTCATCATCTCTCATTTCAGGTGCACAGTCATGTTCTCTCCATACACGTTTTACATAACCAGGAATTTCTCCTAAACAGAAGACATCACCAAAATAGAAGTTATTTAATCTTACTGTATTATATGCCCCAAAGACATTATCAGGATTGCAGTCATATGGATATGTCGCAACAGATGAACATGTTAACATACATCCTACCTGCGCATCCTTATCAATCTCACGGCATAGTTTAACTGTCCAGGCATTGGCTACACAGATATTATAGTAAGCAAGCCACTTATCTTTTTCAGTTGTTGAACCAATAGGATCACTTGGATCATTTGGATTATCAATAGTCAATACTCCACCAGCAACTAGTGGGTTAATCATCATATTATTAACTTCATTAAAAGTAAGCCAGTATTTTACTTTACCCTTATATCTCTTAAATACTGTAGTAACATAGCGTTTCCAGAAATCAATCAGTTTACGATTACTCCATCCTCCATATTCTGTAATAAGATGTAGAGGTGTTTCATAATGACTTAATGTGATCACTGGTTCCATACCCAATTCCAACATTGTTTCAAACATATCATCATAGAAAGCTAAACCTTTTTCATTAGGTGTTTCTTCATCCCCATTAGGGAAGATTCTACCCCAGGCAATAGATGTTCTAAAGCAGTTAAAGCCCATACCAGACATTAACTTTAAGTCTTCTTTATATCTATGATAGAAGTCAATGGCTTCATGACTTAAGTATGCTTTATTAGGATCTAAGCACATTTCATATTTCTTTGTTTCTTCATTCCATTTAATACCAGGATCCTTAGAACCAATACCAACCATCACATCAGTGACATTAGGTTCCTTACCATCTTCTAGCCAGGCACCTTCACATTGATTGGCAGCAACAGCGCCACCCCATAAAAAATTCTTTGGAAAACTCATATTCTTTTCCTCCTATGATTCTATTCTAATCCAAAATAAGAAAAAATATGTTGTTCTTCCTATTTATGAAAAATATTTCTAAATATGAAAATATGTGAATCTCGCGTTAAAAGGCTATATGCATCATGCATATAGCCTCAACTATTATTTAATAATTTTGAAATAGTGACCTGGTTCAATCATGTCTAAGAACATCATTTCTTCTTCTTTTACATGACCACAAAGGTTTCTTTCACCATCATTTGGAATATCTCTTAATGCGATTTCTAATTCACCACGATAATGAGCTAAATTATCATTAACGATTAATACATCACCACGATGGAACATCTTCTGTTCTGTTTCACGATGCGGGATACTTTCATTCTTATACTTTACTCTACTTCCAGATGAACGTAAGAAGAATGAAGAATGATCATAACGGTCCCAATGTGGATAGTAATCATAAATGATTTCCTTTTCAACATCTGATAAACCTTCTACTTCATCAATCTTGAAGCAGATGTTCTGGTAATCAACTTCTGATAAAGCTTTTAATTCTTCTTCTGAAGCATAAGCATTACCAATGATAATATCATCAACATCTCCAGTTGCAAGCATTAAACGAGCCTGTAAATCAATTGGAAGACCTCTTAAGATTTCTACTGTTGGTAATCCACAGAATACATTCCAAGGACCATGTGTATGTGGCTGGTTGCTTGATACGAATGCAGCTGTATGAAGATTTAATGATTTCCAATAAGCATTGAAGTTAACGAAATAGTTCCAGTCTAAACCAGAATATCTTTCTGGGAAGAAGTTATGACAGATAATAACCTGATCCTTGTTTCCTCCCTGTTCTAATAATAATTCAACACCCTGGTCCATAGAACCGTTGAATTCAATCTGAATATTATAAGGGTTTCTAGTAACCTGGATATCTCCTGTAGTACCAAATGAACCATCTAAACGGATAATATCTACACCCATATCATGGAATGGTTTTAAATCACTATAAGTAGCTCCTAAATGTTTAAATACTTCTGGGTTAGTATCTACTGCAACAACATAACCTAAAGAATGTGCCTTATCCATGAATTCTCCAAAGTCCTTCATGATCTTTTCTTTTGGATCATTCACTGATAATAAACAAGTAAAGATTCTTGAGAAGCCATACTTAGCAGCAAGTTCTAAGTAATCATAAACTTCTTTCTGAGTTGATTTTTCAGGATAAACTGAAATTCCTAAGCGATGCATAATAAATCCTCCTATTTTTATTTTCCGATAACATTATATCATTTATACCAACAAAAACAACATGTATTTTACATGGTATAAATACGCTCTATCTATATTATACAATAGTTGATTTAGTTTGCGTTAGATTTCATTATTTTGCACATGCTTTCTATTTGATATATAATGAGCATAATAAGGAGGGCTTCTATGACACTCAATAATATATTAGCGTTCTGTGTGACATTCATTATATCTGTCATCCTAACCCCTTTTATCGGTAAAATCACAAAAGAAATGGGTATAATAGCTCATACTAATAATAGAACTGTACATCACGGTATTATTCCTCGTACGGGTGGATATGCCATCTATGTGGCATTCCTTATAGGGGCAATGGTATTCCTTAAAACAGATAATCAGATCAACTCTATATTAATAGGTGGTTTGATTGTTTTCTTATTCGGCTTATATGATGATATTCATGACCTTCCTCCAAAGATGAAGGTTCTTGGACAGGTCGCTGCAGCACTTATAGTCATATTTTATGGTGGTATATCTTTAAAGGGATTTACTATTCCTTATATTCCTACTATTCTTTCTTATTCTATTGCCTTAATAATCACTCTAGGATGGATTGTAGGTATTACCAATGCAGTAAACCTCATTGATGGGTTAGATGGTTTATGTGGTGGAATATCCATGATTGTATTGATTACTACAGGACTCATTTCTATACATTATGGACGTACAGATATCACTTCATTAACACTCTTACTTGCAGGATCCATTGGAGGATTCTTAGTATTTAACTTCCATCCTGCAAAAATATTTATGGGTGACTGTGGGGCTTTATTTATTGGCTTCATGTTATCTGTGATTTCTTTATTAGGTTTTGGATTTAAGACCTCTACATTCTTTACTTTAGGGGCACCTATTGTCGTACTCGCAGTACCTATCATGGATACACTCATTGCGATTATTAGACGTAAGGTTCATCATCAACGCTTTGATGAAGCAGATAAAGGACATTTACATCATAAATTGATGTTCTCACTAGAACTAGGTCAGACTAAGAGTGTGCTTATTCTATATATTGCGACTGCATTATTCTCTATCTGCTCATTTATCCATATATATAGTGTGACTGCATCTATTCTATTATTCGCATTATTACTCCTTGTATTTGAGATATTCGTGGAATATACCAATATGATTTCACGTAAATATAAACCAATTCTTACTATTCTCAATATATTCTTAAAAAGAGATGATTTACCAAAGATCAAAGAATCTAAGACATATTTAATGATAGCAAAAAGACATCATGTGAAATATATTCTTATTGGGTTCTTATGTGCTGTGATCACAGTAAGTGGCGTCCTTGTTTATCATAATCATAATGATAAGAAGCCAGTAGTAAATACTCCAGTCATTACTTATGAGATGCCAAATCATCCTACTTCTTTAATGAAATCAGTACATGAAGATATTAATGCATCTCATACTAAGAGAAATACATGTCAGAATGTTGCTGCATTATTTGCGATTGATTTCTTTACTATCTCTAATAAGAAGAAAGATGAGATTGGTGGTGCGCAGTATTTCTATAGTGATCGTTTAGATAACTTTGAAGAGTTTGCAAAGTCTAGCTATTATGCAAATGTGAATGATATGATTGCGAATAAAACAAATCTTGATGAAGTCACAACATATGAAGTGAACTATACAAGAGCATCCGATGTCACATTAAGTGGTTTAGAGGATTATGAATATACGGATGTTGGGTTAGAAATTACATTTAATAAAAAGAATTTCTACTACAACTATCAAACAATTAATATTAAAGTAACACTTATAGAAAAGAATAACCGTTTTAGTATTGTATCCCTTGACTTCAACGATGGTGCGAACGAATAAAGGTGTTGTAATCAATATATTTTTATGATATTATTTATTCGCTAATGTAGAAAAAGTCTAAAAGAGAAGGAGGCAGGAAAAATGTTAGAAGTACTTTTGATCATTGTTTCTATAGCCCTAATTATTGTGTGTCTTTTACAAACGGGAAAAACTGATGGTATTGTTAATGCATTAACTGGCCAGAGCTCTAATCTTTTTGCACAGCAAAAAGAAAGAGGTGTGGATTTAGTTCTTACACGTATTACTGTAGGACTAGGTATTGCATTCTTTGTTATCGCAATTCTTATTAAAATGGCAGGATAATAATAAAGGGGCACTTATGAGTGCCTCTTTTCTTTTGTTGGAGGTGAATATATGAAAGAAGATGTTTTAGAATTATTAAAGAATAAAGACTTAAAAGATAGAAGAATAGATGCTCTAGCAAGTGCACTACATTATGATTCTACTGAAGAATATATCGCATTTGTAAAGCTTATGAATAAATTAGAAGAAGATGGTGAAGTGATTAGAGATAATCATAATAACTATCATTTAATAGATGATTTCCATTATTTAAAAGGTGTTTTGAGTTTAAATAAAAAGGGATTTGGTTTTGTAAAGGTTGATGAAGAAACTGAATACTATATTAATAGTAAGAACCTCAATGGTGCTTTTGATCAGGATGAGGTTATGATTGAAACAACTATCTATAGAGGAAAACCTGAAGGACGTGTTGTAAAGATCATTAAACGTGGTATGACTCGACTTGTTGGATTAGTCAGAAAAGGTAGAAGAGAACTCATCATCATGCCTGATGATCCTAAGTTTACTGATTGGATTTATGTAGATGAAGCCCATGCACATGGCGCTATGCCTGGACATAAGGTTGTTGTAGAGATTAAGAAGTACAAGCCTTATTTAAAGGGTGATATTGTTAAGATTATTGGTCATAAGAATGATCCTGGTGTTGATATCTTATCTGTTGTGAATAAGTATGATGTAGATATTGATTTCCCACAAGCAGTCTATGATGAGATTGAGTCTATTCCTCAGTCTATTGATCCAAGTGATATTCCTAATCGTTTAGATATTAGAGATTGGCAGATTGTGACTATTGATGGTGATGATGCCAAGGATTTAGATGATGCGATTTCTTTAAAGAAATTAGATAATGGGAATTATCAGTTAGGTGTTCATATTGCGGATGTTTCATTCTATGTGAATGAAGGAACTGAATTAAATAAGGAAGCGATTAGAAGAGGAACTTCTATTTATCTTGTAGATAGAGTGATTCCTATGCTGCCTCATAAGTTATCTAATGGGATCTGTTCACTTAATGAAGGTGTGGACCGTTATGCAATTAGCTGTATTATGGAGATCAATGATAAGGGACAGGTTGTAGATCATAATATCTACCCTACTGTTATTAGAAGTTCTCATCGTATGACATACAATAATGTGAATGCAATTCTTGCAGGTCATAAAGGATTAAAGAAGAAATACAGTGATTCTGTTGAATTATTCTTTAATATGAAAGAATTAGCTGCTATCTTAAGAAAAAAGAGAGATCGTCGTGGTGCGATTGACTTTGATGTAGATGAAGCAAAGGTTCTTGTAGATGATAAAGGACGTGCTGTAGATGTTGTCTTAAGAAATCGTGGTGAGAGTGATCATATTATTGAAGAATTCATGTTATGTGCTAATGAAACAGTGGCTGAACACTTTAAATGGATGGATGTACCTTTTATCTATCGTATACATGAGTATCCTAAGAAAGAGAAGTTACAACAATTTGTTTCCATTGCGAAGCCTTTGGGTTATACTATTCATGGGTCTCTTGAAAAGATCAACCCTCATGAATTAGCACGTATGATTGAAGAATCTAAGGGAACACCTGAGCATGATATTATTTCTACATTATTATTAAGATCAATGCAGAAAGCACGTTATGATGCTCAATGTCTTGGACACTTCGGTCTTGCGGATGAATTCTATACACACTTCACATCACCTATTAGACGTTATCCAGACTTATTGGTACATCGTTTGATTAGAACTTACTTATTTAAGAATGATTATTCTAGAATGAATGAGTTTGAAGAAATGATTCCAGTACTTGCTGAACAGTCTTCTAATCGTGAAAGAATTGCGATTGATATTGAACGTGAAGTCGAAGATATGAAGAAAGCTGAATTTATGTCTCATCATGTTGGTGAGGTATTTGATGGTTATATTTCTTCTATTACAAGTTTTGGATTCTTTGTATCACTTCCTAATACCATCGAAGGTCTTGTTCATATGACTTCCTTAACAGATGATTATTATGCTTATGATGAAAAGAATCTTATTCTTATCGGTGAACATACAGGACGTATGTTCAAGATGAGTGATCCAGTAAAAGTCAGAGTGACTGAAGCAAATAAGCTAGAAAAGACAATTGACTTCGAGCTTGTAAAAGCTAGAAGTCATAGAAAGAAGAAAAGAAAATTCCGTACAAGAAGGTAATATATATGAAAATCATCTCAAATAACAAAAAAGCATATCATGATTATTTTATCCTAGAAACTTTTGAAGCAGGTATTGAACTAAAAGGTACTGAAATCAAGTCTATTCGCAAAGGCAGTGCCAACCTTAAGGACTGTTTTGTAAGGATTAAAGACCATGAAGCTTTTATTGAAAATATGTATATTGCCCCTTATGAAAATGGAAATATCTTTAATCATGAACCTAGACGTATCAGAAAACTATTGCTTCATAAGAAAGAAATTAGTAAACTAGAGAAGAAGGTTCGTGAGGATGGTTTAACAATCATTCCTACAAAGCTTTACTTCAATACCTCAAAAGCAAAGTTAGAAATAGCTCTTGCAAAAGGTAAGAAGCTTTATGACAAGCGTAATGATTTAAAAGAAAAAGATGCTAAGCGCGATATTGAGAAAGCTCTCAAACGCGCTTATTAATGGGGGCGTCTTGGATTCGACAGGGGTCAGTTTGAATCAGGCAGCAGTCGTTGGCAAACGTTACATGCACAAACAAATATCTGGAAACAGAACAAATTACGCTTTCGCTTAATAGTCGACATAGACTTGCGAATGCAGACCTATCTGCGCTTACACCTTTAGAGTCTGTAATATAACCTGTAAGATAAGGGATATAGGATGTTCTGACTATATTCATGAAAATCAATCAGAAATCGGTATGCGAAAGATTGCTTATTGATCGTAACATACTTAAATTGATTCAATAAGATAAACTGTAGACACCTGATATGGAACGGCTTTTGGACGGGGGTTCGATTCCCCCCGCCTCCACCAAAAACGGAAGCGTCGAACTCTTATTCTTCAGGAATGAGTTCGCGCTTATCTATAGATTGGGGAACGCCTAGGCGCTCCCCTTTTCGCTATATGCGTCAGAACGCTTTATTTTGCGTTTTAAGCGGTTTTAAGCCCGAAGAGGTACTCGTGTACCATTCGGGCTTTTTCGCGCCTTAAAACGCGTTCTGTGGGGTTGTGAGGCGATTTGGGATGGGCAAGTGTGCATCTCGCTATCGCTCGATGCGGTCGGGGGTTATCGACCGGGGTACATGGAAAGTGGCGGGATGTAGCAGATTTGTAGCACATGTAGCACTTTTGTAGCACATAGATTTTGTTATCTGCTACGCAAAAAACGCCTGAATCTAGGGGTTCTCAGCACGATGTAGCAGATGTAGCACTTATTTTTATATTACGCGCGGGGAAAATATAAATATCTCCCCTCTCGTGTATTACGTGTATATGTAAGTAACTCGCAAAAAAGTGCTACAAGTGCTACGCTCGCCGAATCACCCCTGAAATCAGGCAAAAAGGGCGTAGCACATTGAAAATAAATCTGCTACAAAAGTGCTACACGAAAAAGGCGTCGCCTGAAACCCCCCTGAAAACAGGCAAAAAAGGCGTAGCACTTTTGAAATTCGCCCTTTCATGTCAAGCGTGAAGCGATGCACGCTCTGTTCCCGCGTACCCGTTTTGAAAATATTTTTGGGTGTATTTCCGCTCATTTATGGGAGGAAATATGGTCAGAACGGGGCGCTGACCTGCGGCGTTGCGAAAATAGATATTGCGAATCGTCAAGATATACGGTATAATGTGAAATAATTGAATAGCAATTCGCGACAAGACGTCCGATGACCGAGCAAATGCTCGCGAGGAACCGGTGAAGGGCTTTGCCCTTCGAGACTAAATGGGTCTGATAAGCCTATTTGGAATGGGAACAGCATCTAAGCCATGCGTGTCATGGTGAATCTTACGAAAGTAACGAGCGGCGAATCAGTTTTCAGCTTTACAGCTGTGACTGGTTCGCCGCTTTTTTGCGTTTATTGCCGTTCAAAACGAATGTAGAAGGAGGAATTTCTCATGGGAGCCATGACAAACCCGAAGGCGGGATTTAAGAAACAGATTATCGGAGGCAACGAGCTGACGATGGAGGAATACGCGGCGTATCTGGATGTGCTTGGCAAGAAGCCGTTCTTGACGTCCGCTGAGACGGCGGATTTGTTCAACGTGGGCATTTCTCGCGTACAGGAGATGATGAATGCGCCGGATTGCGATTTCATCACGCGTGCTATCGGTAAGCGCCGTCGCCTGATTCATCGTGAATCGTTTGAAAAGTATCTGTTGACGCACGTTGTGAATGACGACGAGGAGGAGGTGTAGGCATATGCCAGATAAAAAGAAAACCGCCCCACTCGCGACAAATGGGACGGTAACTACAAGCGATGCTTGCCATAATCAATATGATAATGATAGCACAGTATCTCTTGATATTCAAGAAGATTTTGAAAGTTTGACTTATAACGGGCTGTTGAAGTCCGTCACGGATAACTATTTGTTCGGCATTGACGTGGATATGCCGCCGTCCCCTGCCGAAGTGGAGTCGCAGCTTTTGCAGGCGACGAACAGCGCTATCGAATCGTACAATCTGGGCCCGCACGACCCGAGTGCTCCGCCGGGCGCTCCGATTAAGGAAGCGTATCCCGATGCGAGACCCGCTGACGTGCGTATTCGCAAGTTTCGCTCGTTGGTTCCGTGGCAGGTCGCGCAGATTGTCAAGCATCTGCACCACGCGAAGTGCGTGTGCTGGATGAACACCGGCGATGACGGCAACTACGACATCGGCATCTATCAGACCGACGGCGATTCGCTGGGCATTTACGACACGTCGCAGGATGCGCTCGAGCAGGCTGTTCGTCGATACCATGCGACGATTAGCAGTCGCGATGTCGCCGAGGTCGTCTGCGTTCTGCGCGCCGAATGCGAGCGTGTGACGTGCTGCGAGAACCGCGATTTGATTACCGTGAACAACGGCATCTTCGACTACAAGAACAAGGTTCTGATGCCGTTCGACCCGGCGTACGTGTTCACGAGCAAGTCGGCCGTGGACTATGTCGAGGGTGCTTCGAACCCGATTATCCATAACGCTGCCGACGGCACCGACTGGGACGTCGTGAGCTGGATGGGCGACCTGTCCGACGACCCCGAGGTCGTGCAGCTCCTCTGGGAGATGCTGGGGGCGTCCATCCGTCCGGGCGTGTCCTGGAACAAGTCCGCGTGGCTGTATTCCGAGACCGGCAACAACGGCAAGGGCACGTATTGCACCCTGATGCGCAACCTGTGTGGCGACGATGCGTGGGCGTCCGTTCCTCTGAAGGCATTCGGCGAGCAGTTCATGCTCGAGCCCCTGATGCGCGTATCCGCCGTGATTACGGATGAGAACGACACGAGCACGTATCTGGACGATGCGGCGGCTCTCAAGTCGATTATCACGGGCGACCCGTTCCTGCTCAACCGCAAGTTCAAGGAGCCGCGCACGGTGCGTTTCCGCGGGTTCATGACCCAGTGCGTGAACGCCTACCCGAGGCTCCGCGACCGCTCCGAGTCCATGTATCGACGTCTGCTGGTCGTACCCTTCGACAAGCGTTTCGAGGGGTGCGAGCGGAAGTACATCAAGAACGACTACCTGCACCGCAAGGAGGTGCTGGAGTACGTGCTGTTCCACGTGCTGTGCGAGATGGACTATTACGAGTTGAGCGTTCCTGAGGCGTGCGTCGATGCATTGAACGAGTACCGCATGGTGAATGACCCCGTCCGCGATTTCTGCGAGGACGTTCTGCCGCAAGCGGCATGGGATTTGCTCCCGTGGACGTTCCTGCACGACCTGTACAAGTGCTGGATGGTTCGTCGCCAGCCCCAGAGCCGGGCGGAAAGCCTGCGGGCGTTCAAGAGTCGCGTGCTTTCTATTTTGGATGATTATCCTGATTGGTCGACATCTGACAGCGCCATTCGCACGGGTAATCGCATGGACGCGCCGGAGCCGTTGATTCTCGAATACGACGTAACGGAATGGATGAACAAGGACTATCACGGGCAGGACCGCACGAAGCTGTGCACGGTCGACCCGAAGGTCAATTATCGCGGATTGGTCCGCGACCCGAGCGTCGCTGCTGCCCTCGCGGCGGATGCGGCATCGGGCACCGGTGTGACGCCGGATGGTAACGAATAAGTGGAACATGACGTCCGATGTGGTGACGGTCTTTGCCGTCGTCACGTCGGAGCTCATGACGACGAATAAGCGACATGAGCTAAGAGCTCATGAACGATAAGGAGGCATAAAAAATGGCAAGTAAAGCGAAAGAGATTATCGCGAAAGCGAAGCAGGAGGAAGCGGCGGCGCGTGCTAAGAAGCGTCAAGGCGAGAAGCTGTTGCTGGTGGAATACGCGAATGCTTTGCAGAAGTATTTCCCCGAGGTGAATGACGCCGATGACGTCGACACGTTCCTTGCACATGTTCGCAAGCAGTACGACGCGAACGCACCTCGCGAGTCGTCGCACGTGACCGCACCGCAGGTGCAGCCGAAACCGTATGAGCCCGTGACGCAGGACGACGGTTTCCCGTTCCCGGATGATTAGCCGATTGTGTCGACATGAGAAGTCGTTCTCGTGTCGACACAACCCCGTGGAATCCGTGGGACAAAACGGGGGGGTTCGAAGGGGGCGCGAAGCAGCCCCCTCGCAAGCTGACGAAATATAGCAAAAATCGCGCATGCGCATTTTTGTCTATATGAAGTCATTGCTTGCTCCAGCCCCCTTTGCAGCAAATTTAAGAAAACGAAGTTTTTTGAACTGTCCACTGCAAGTGGCAGTTCGTGGATTAGCAAAGGAGGTGTTCACGCAGTGGATACGATGGAAAAAAGAAGTGCGAAAGCGACGCGGCAGCACTATAAAAAAGACCGTCGCGAAACGGTCGTTCAGGTACGCATGAACGAAGAAGAATTGACACTGCTGGATGCGAAACGTGGTTCGCGTTCACGTTCGAATTTTCTTCGCGGTGCGTTGCATGATAAGCGAAATATTACCGAAACGACGAGGGTCGAAATGCCCCAGCTGGATAGCGTCGTGATGGAATTGAATCGCATCGGTGTGAACGTCAATCAGATGGCACGCGTGCTGAACTCTCAGCTTGCAAAGCGGCGCATGAATTCCGTATCGCAGATGATGGAATACCGCAGTTTGAAAAACGACATTGCGATGCTCGATGAGTGCAAGGCGAACATCGAAAAGATGCGAGCGACCATGGATGATTTGCGTGAGGAAATGCAGCCGCGTGATGCGTTGTCGATGGTCGATGATTTGCATCTCGATGATATTCATCTTGAGGAGGTGATGCTTGATGTCGACGACTAATGTGCAGCCGTTGACGAACGTGCGAGGTCGTATGTCGTACACCGAATACGGCGAAGGCGACAAGCGACGCGAGCACATCGCGAACGGCACGAACCGTATCGTTTCCGAGTTCGGCGACATGCCGTCTCGTGCTGACTTTATCACCTATTGCGAGTGCAATAAGTATCGCCACCCGAATGCCGTCAACGAGGGATTCGAGTTGCGCATCTCGTGGTCGCCGGATGAGCTCAATCCGAACGAGCCGGACGATGTGCAGCGAGCCATGGAGTATTCCTATTTGCTCAGTCATGAGCTCGCACCTGATTCCCCGTGCTGGGTCACGATGCACACGGATGGCGAGGGCGAATGCGTGCATGCGCATGTGACCATCGCGAACCATGATGTGCGTACGGGGCTTGCGATTAACAAAGGCGACACGAGCTTGTACTCTCCCCGCGTGCGAGCCGTGAACGACGAGCTGAGCCTTGCGTACAACTTCGAAGTGCTCGGGCCTGCGAAATCGAAAACCGAGGTGAAAGAGACGTGGTCGGAACGGCGCATGTCGTTCCCCGTGGATTCGTTCGACCGTCATCTTGGAGATAAAATCGCGAATGCGCGTGACATCTCGTCGTCGATGGAATCCTTCAAGCGGAACCTCGAGTATGCGGGCGTCGCGCTGAACGAGACGAGCAAGGTCAATAAGAAGACCGGCGAGGTCACGACTGGATGGTCGTATCGCACGATTGACGTCTGGGGTCCGAAGCGTCGTTCGCGCAAGCGTCGCGCGTCGAATCTGTGCGACGACTTCACGAAGGATGGCATCGAGGCCTATTTCGAGGAGAAGCAAGCGCAAGCCGAGGAGCAAGCCCAGAAGGCGCCTACGGAGCCAGAGGTGGTAGCTGCCGTGCCTGAGGATGTTCCGCAGGACGTTCAGACGCACCAGTCGCCGGAACCCCAACCGATTCCCGCGGTACCCGAGCCCGATACGCCGCAAGAGGATTTCCACGTGTACGAGCCGAGCGCCGACGACGTTTCGGATATGGCGGGCGATTTGCGACGCGCCTATGTGCGTCACTGCGAGGGCAAGGGTCAGAACTACATGGACGACACGTACCATCGGTTCGTGAGCGTGCAGGCCGACCCGCATGACGCATGGCTTGAGCTGCATGCCGAGGTGGCGAGGGCTCGCGAGGAGTTCTATCGGACCAAGGCCGAGCTGGACGCCGTGAAGCAGCAGCGCAAGGACTTCGCAGTCGGCATGGCGATATTCCGGGCCGTGAACCGCAAGTCGCAGAGCCCTATGGCTCGCATGATGGCGGACATGTACGCCATGATGTTCCAGCAGATGATGCAGGCCAAGCGCGAGGAGGCCGAGCGCAAGCTCTATGAGCGGCGCAAGGCGATGTGGGACGCCGAGAAGGCGCTTAAGAATGAGCTCAAGCGCGGCGAGATTGGCTACAAGCCGCATGAGCTGCCGGAAAGCCTCAAGCGAATCACGGAGGGCTACGGACGTTCCGACGACGACAAGTCGCTGGGCGATTGGTAAGTTTGGGAAGGCGGTTCCCGTCTCGGGAGCCGCCTTTTCTCAACTGGTCACAAGCGGTTCGAAAAATGGTCATTGGTGGGCTTGAAATGACCAAAAATCGGCCACGAAATGGCCAGCAGTCCGAGCGTGAAAATTCATGAAAATTGACTTCTGCTCATTTTCGAGCGGAAGTAATTGTTTAGCCGATTTGGGTTTCGTTCAAGTGGCCAGCGGTGGGCAAAAATTGGCCAGTTTTTGACCATTTCAGGGTCAATAAATGGTCATTCGTGACCATCGCAGTTTGTCAAGACGATATTGACAAATAGCTAAAAAATATCTATAATTTAGATACTGAGTATCTATTGGATATATATTCGATATATAGACAGGAGGTAATCATTATGAAGACAATCGCAGTTGTCTGCGAGAAGGGTGGCACGGGCAAGTCCGTCATCGCTGCCGAGTTATACGAGAGTTATGTGCGCCAGGGGCTGCGCACGTCCCTCTATTCGCTGGACGGGCAGTATTCGGATTCGCCCCGCTCGAAGAAGGTCGACGACGCGGAGGTCGCCGTGGTGGATACGCCGGGCGTGCTGACCGACAACCTGACGGACATCGTGAAGGGCGCCGACGTGGTGGTCGTCCCGGTGCGCCCCACCCCGAACGACATCGAGCCGTTCACGCGGACGGTGTCCATCGTGGCGAAGAACACGAAGGCCCCTATCGTGATTGTGGTGAACGGCACGAACCGGTTCCGCATGTGCGCGTCGTTCATGGAATGGCTGGGTAAGAAGCCGTGGGCGAAGAACGTCGTGACGGTTCCGCAGTCCGAGGCCATCGTGCAGGCGCAGGGCATGCAGAAATCCGTCGTGAACGTGGACAGGCACGGCATCGCCGCCGAGGCGGTGCGCAGGATGTGCCGGATGGTGAGCACCCTCGCCGGTCTCCCATTCGAGCATAAGGTTTTGAAGAAATAGATACCCATTAGATATTGAGTATCTATTGGGTATCTAAAAGGAGGAATATATGGCTAAGAAGAAGCAAGATATGGCGGCGATGCTCGACGGGTTCGAGGCCGCTGCCGCGAAGGAACACGAAGCGAAGGAGGCGAAGGCCGTCGCAGTGGGCGCCGTCGAAGACGATTCCCGCGCCACCGCCCTCGTCTCCATGATGAAAAGCGATAAGGAGCGTCTGACGGCGATTGCGAAGGCTCACGGCTTGAGCTTGAGCGCGTTCTTCCGGTTGGCTGCGGACGAGTACATCGCGAAACATGAATGGTAAAGGGAGGAGTTTTGAGATATGGCGAATTATAATACTGAGCGCGAGGGACAGATTGATTTTTTCAAGACGTTTCTTCCGCTGATTGCCCCGAATCTTTCGTTGGACGATATTCTCGCTGACGATAACGACGGCGTGCTGAACGGCAACCTGTTGGAGTTCAAGCTACGCGTAAATGATTTGAATGCCGTGCTGTTCCAGTGCGTGAAATACCTGTCTGCATTGCGTATTAAGGGAAAGCCGGTTCCGGCGAATGTGATTATCGTCGATTTGAACGCTGAACAGGCGTATTTCTATCAATCTGCTGATTATTTGGCAGATATCGAGAAGGTGTACGAGGGCGGCGCATCGAAAGCGAACGCCGGATTCATCGGACAGCCTTATTTGGAGAAATACGCTTACGGTGTTGACCAGCTCGCGGTGACGAAGCTGATTGCCCGCTTAAAGCAGAATGAGTTCACCCGCATCCATATTGACGAGAACTGCATCGTTGGCTGGGCGACTGCGTTCTATAAGGCTGTGCCGACCGCGCGTAAAGAGGATTTTATCGGCGACGATACGGGCAAGCACAAGACGATTGGCGAGATTCGCAACCCGTCGGTGTTTGCTGAGTACATCCATCCATATACGGGTGCGACGAACGTCAAGTTCCAGTATCTGATGGACAAGTTGAACGATACGCTACAAAAGAAGAACCTCGGGGCCTTCTATACACCTGAGGCGTACGCGGAGAAGTCGCATGAGCTACTGCGTATGGCGATTGACCGCGTTCCGGCGGGAAATGATTATGTGATTATCGACCGTTGCGCTGGTACGGGAAACCTTGAAAAGGGATTGACGGACGAGGAGTTGTCCCATTGCATCCTTTCCACCGTGGAATACTACGAGTACAAGGTGATGCAGGAGATTCTTGGTTCCAAGGTGCGCCATATCATTCCGCCTGTTGAGGCTGCGGATACGTTCCAAGCCGGACTGGTCAAGGGCGCGGACGCATTGAGCAAGGAGTTCGTCGAGAATCCGGTTATCAAGCAGTACATTGACGACCCGAACTGCACGATTATTTTGTTCGAGAACCCGCCGTACGCGGAGACGACGAGTGCCGAGCATCAGCGTACTAAAGCGAGCAAGAAGTCTTCCACATGGAAGAGCAGCTATCTTGTCGGCGAAATGAAAAAGCAACTCAAGGGGACTGTAACAAACGACCTTGGAAATGCATTTATCTGGTCAGGTTTTGAATATTATTTACGTCAGCCGACAGATAGCTATGTGGTGTATTCACCGGTGAAATACTGGAAAGCTCAGCATTTGGTTAACAAAAAGTTTATCGCTGGGTTTGGTTTCAATCGTCGTTGGTTCCATACGAATATTGATGCATGTGTTATGGTGGCGCTTTGGGCGAATGAAGATGCACAGTTAGATAATTTTCAAATTGAGGGATGTGATTGGGACCCTAAAACCGACAAACTTGTCGGAGTTGGGATGCTTGATGTTAAGCGTGTTTATACCAGTGTAAGCAAAACATATTATGATAAGCGAGCTATTCCAGATGCAGACCGTAACGGTATTCTTTGCGGTCTTAATGGCTTGGAAAAGTTCGATGGCGTACGACGTAATAAGCCGGCATACAATGCAGACATCATCGGATACATGGTGACGCACAGTTCGGGGTTTGATAACCCTGACCTTGATTCGAGTCTTCTTGTCGGCGGGCGGTACGATGGTAACGGCTTTTACCTGCGTAAGGACAATTACCTTGAGAAGATGCCGCTGTTCGCGATGTCTCGCTATATCACGTATAACCGTGAGTGGACGGAGCGCGCTCGCATCATGAAGTCGGGAGATGGAGCCGACCGGTTCAACGCCGATGTAGCATCCGGCAAGCTCGACCAGTGGTTGCGAAAGTGCCTTCTGTTCACCTGTGTGGAGATGCAGAATCATATGCGCACGTTCACGGGCAGCGATGGGCGATTCTATCGCAATGAGTTGTGTATGGATACGACCAATGGTGAGACGCTTGCATCCGAGGATTTGAAGCAGCTCGTGTGCGGTGAAGACGAGAAGCGCATCATCGACCAGTGGAATGTTCTTCTTGATGAGGCGAAGAAGACGGCAGAGTACGATTCGAGCCTTACATACGGCGTCTATCAGATTTTCGCTGAGATTGACACGTCTTATAAGGACGATGAGGGTAAGACGGTTTGGAACAACCTCGAAGTCCATTCAGCGTTGCAGACGTTGAAGACGCTCGTCAAAGAGTATTACAACAAGGAAATCGTGCCGACGTTGTTCGAGTACGAGTTCTTGAAATAATTTGAAATGGCAAGCCCGTCGCAATGGCGGCGGGCTTTGTTTAAGCATATTTAGGAGGTGATTCGTTTGGCGAGAAGCAAGAAATTCAAGCGGAACGACAACAACCTCGCCATCGCGTACTATCGTTTCTCGTCGCATTCGCAGAACGAGGCGAGCATCGACCAGCAGAAGGAGCTCGCCCATGCGTGGGCGGACGCCCACGGGCTGACCATCGTGAGGGAGTACGAGGACGCGGCCATATCCGGCACCAAGGAAAACCGACCGGGATTCCAGCTGATGCTGTCGGAGGTCGCGAAAATCCGTCCGAGCACTCTCATCATGTGGAAGACCGACCGGCTGGGTCGCGACAAGTACGTGCTGGCGATGGCGAAGAAGGAAATCCGCGACGCGGGGTGCGAGATACACCTGCTGGCGGAGAACATCCCGACGGAGGGACCCGAGGGAATCCTCGTCGAGGGATTGATGGACGCCATGGCGGAGTATTACAGCCGCCAGCTCTCCCAGAACATACAGCGGGGGATGGACTACAACGCCCAGCACGCCCTGTTCAACGGGCACAAGGTGTGGGGATACGGCGTGGACAGGGAGACCAAGAAATACGTCGTGGACGAGGACACGGCCCCGTTCGTACAGCGGATGTTCGCGGAGTACGCGGCCGGCAAGGCCATGCAGGAGATATGCGACGAGTTCAACGCGCAGGGGCTGCGCACGACCCGGGGCGCCGAGTTCGGCGTCAAGACCATGAACAAGATGCTCCAAAATCGAGCCTACATAGGCGAGTATCATCATGGCGACATCGTGGTTCCGGACGGGATGCCGGCGCTTGTCGACAAGGCGACCTTCGATGCGGTACAGGCGAGGTTCGCGTTAAATAAACGAAAAGGTTCGCAGAGGGCACGCGGTAAAGACAACAAGGACGCCGAGGCTCCGCGCTACTGGCTGACGGGCAAGCTGTTCTGCGGCAAGTGCGGCGCGAGCATGCAGGGCGTCCACGGCACGAGCAAGACGGGTCGGAAATATTATTACTACTACTGCAAGGCGCAGCGTGCCAAGCAGTGCGACAAGAGGAAGATGCGCAAGGAGCAGGTCGAGGAGCTCGTGACGATACTGCTGCGGGGGCTGTTGGAGAACCCCGAGAACCTCGCGTCGCTGGCGGTGGACGCCGCTGCGTACTATCGCGATAACTACTGCGACACGCATTACCTCGACGGCTTGGAGGCCAAGCGCCGGGAAGTCGAGAAGTCCACGGCGAACCTGCTGAAGGTCATCGAGAAGGGCGTCCTGAGCGACGCCGTGACCGACAGGCTGATGCAGCTCGAGGAGCAGAAGGCCGCGCTGGACGAAGCCATCAAGGCCGAGCACGTGCGCGCCGCGCTGTTCGAGGACGAGCACAGCATCAAGGCGTACTTCGACAAGTTCATGCGTGCGGACTTCGACAACCCGCAAACCCGGGACGCGGTGATGGAGTATTTCGTCGATAAGATATATTTATACGACGACAAGCTGGTGGCGACGTTCTTCTACTCCGAGGACAGGACGGAGATAAGCTGGGGAGAGCTGGGCGACTTGGTGATTGACCCTTTTGTTAAAGGGGAGGCCGCCGAGTTCGACGTCTTCCCCTTTGGCTCCACCAAATTTAAGAGTTAAAATGGATGTCATCAAAAAAACTGATGAAATCAACATTTTTTAAGATATTTTAAAGAATCAAAAAATAGCGATTTATGTGGGTGTCACTACCTAGAAATCGCTATTTTTTACTTTAAAGATGAGGTAAAATGGATGTAATGAAAGTAAAGATTGCAGATTATTTATGTTTGATGGAAATTATTAGATAATTATTTTTTGAAAGGATGTATTTTTCATGAATTATATTTTAAAACAGTATGATAATGATTTATTGTATTTTTATAATTAAAAATACAAATGGATAGTGTAAAATATTTTGTGTAAATTATGATTTTTCAATTATAGAAAATGGACATATTTCCTAGTAAAATTAAGTCGA
>PPYE01030079.1_pt1 | contig 52631 bp, 43 predicted proteins | sample 1559881 | NCBI WGS metagenome assembly PPYE01 (sample SAMN08240022, study PRJNA423297) | Human gut metagenome, whole genome shotgun sequencing project.
CAGCCCATCAGAGTGTGAAATCCTGCGTCAGATATCTTTGCCGTGCGTCAGCACGCCTGCAGATATCTTCCTTGTCTTTTGCACTCTGCTGAACTGTCTTAAATGCATTATTTACGAGGATTGCTATAGCACATCAAAAATGATGTACCAGGTGGAATGAATGGTAACGGAAGCTAATCTTATGAGCCGTAAGAGGGACGAAAGGACTGACAAAATATAAGGAGGATTTTATTATGAAAAACCTGAAAAAAATCATCAGTGTTACTGCGGCAGCAGCAATGGTAATGTCAACAGTTGCACCTGTATCTGTATTTGCAGACGATGCTACATTTAAGATCGGTGGAATCGGACCTGTAACCGGAGCAGCAGCAATCTATGGACAGGCTGTAAAGAATGCAACAGAGCTTGCAATCAATGAAGTAAACGAAGACGGCGGAATCAACGGATATCAGGTAGAGTTCAAATTTGAAGATGATGAAAACGATGCTGAGAAAACCCTGAACGCTTACAACGCATTAAAAGACTGGGGAATGAACATTCTGGTTGGTACAGTTACTTCCACACCTTGTGTAGCTGTAGCAAATGAAACAGCAGCAGACAATATGTTCCAGCTTACTCCATCCGGATCTGCAACAGAGTGTGTTGCTAATCCGAACGTATTCCGTGTATGCTTCTCTGACCCGAATCAGGGTACTGCAGCAGCTCAGTACATTGGAGAGCATAAACTTGCTACAAAAGTAGCTATTATCTACGATAGCTCAGATGTATATTCATCAGGTATCACACAGAACTTCACAGCAGAAGCAGCTAATCAGGGTATTGAAATCGTATCTTCCGAAGCATTCACTGCTGATAACAATAAAGACTTCTCCGTACAGCTTCAGAAAGCAAAAGACGGTGGTGCTGAATTAGTATTCCTTCCGATTTATTATACAGAAGCTTCCCTGATCCTTGCACAGGCAGACAGCATGGGATTTGAAACTAAATTCTTCGGATGCGACGGTATGGACGGTATCCTTGGTGTAGAAAACTTTGATACATCTCTTGCAGAGGGGCTGATGCTTCTTACACCATTTGCAGCAGATTCTGCAGATGAGAAAACCCAGAACTTTGTAAAAGCATACAAAGATGCTTACAAAGACACACCAAACCAGTTCGCAGCAGATGCTTATGATGCAGTATACGCAGTCAAAGCAGCAGCAGAAAAAGAAGATGTAAAAGCAGACATGGATGTTGCAGATATCTGTGCAGCACTTGAAAAAGGCATGACCGAGATCACACTTGAAGGTGTTACAGGTGACGAGATCACATGGACAGAAGACGGTGAGCCGAACAAAGCTCCGAAAGCTGTAGAAATCAAAGATGGTGCTTACGCAGCAATGGAATAATGAAATTGAAATAACTGAAAAGATTTCATAAGAAATAAAATGCGATTGTTCCTGGAGTGGACAATGGTTGCATGCCAACGGGGCTGTCTGAATTATGCAGACAGCCCTGTTGCCTAATACGTTATTACATTAATGCGTTAATGACAGATTTACTTTTGGCAAAATAAACAAGACAGATTTCGCTAAAGGCAAATCTGCCAGTTTTACACACAATAAAATTATTTAAATATAAGAAAGGAAAGACTTCTATGAGTAGTTTTATATCATATCTTATCAGTGGTATCAGCCTCGGAAGTGTATATGCGATCATCGCCCTTGGTTATACCATGGTATACGGAATCGCTAAAATGCTGAACTTCGCTCATGGAGATGTTATCATGGTCGGCTCTTATGTAGTTTATGTCGCAGTCAGCGGCATGGGATTAAATCCGATTTTAGCCATCCTGCTGTCCATTATCATCTGTACACTCATGGGCGTTGTGATCGAAGGCGTTGCGTATCGACCACTGCGTAATGCAGCTTCACCTCTGGCTGTTCTGATCACAGCAATTGGTGTCAGCTACCTGCTTCAGAACGTGGCCCTTCTGATCTGGGGAGCAGATACCAAATCATTCAGTAACGTGATCAGTCTTCCGTCCCTGAAACTTGCAGGTGGTTCTATCGTGATCACTGGTGTAACCATCGTAACCATTATCGGTGGTATCCTGATCATGGCAGGTCTAATGCTCTTTATCAGCAAGACAAAAACAGGACAGGCAATGCTTGCCGTATCTGAGGATAAAGGCGCTGCCCAGTTAATGGGTATTAACGTAAACAAAACAATCTCCATTACTTTTGCAATCGGTTCCGGACTTGCAGCAATCGCAGGTGTGCTTCTCTGCTCTGCATACCCGTCTTTGACACCATATACAGGTGCTATGCCTGGTATCAAAGCATTCGTTGCAGCTGTATTTGGCGGTATCGGATCTATCCCGGGAGCCTTTATCGGAGGTGTTGTTCTGGGTATCCTGGAGATTTTTGGTAAAGCTTATATCTCTTCACAGATGGCTGATGCCATTGTATTCGGTGTTCTGATCGTAGTTCTGGTTGTGAAACCTACCGGTATTCTTGGTAAGAACATTCAGGAGAAAGTGTGAGGTGGCAGACATGGAAAAGAAGAAATTAAACAAAACAACAAAAAGCAATCTCATTACATACGGAATGGTTCTTGCAGCATATCTGATCGTACAGGGAATGATCGCAGGGAATCTGCTTTCCAACCTGATGCAGGGTCTTCTGGTGCCTCTTTGTGTATATATTATCCTGGCTCTTTCCCTGAACCTGACGGTTGGTATTCTGGGTGAGTTAAGTCTTGGACATGCCGGATTTATGTGTATCGGTGCTTTCACCAGTGCAGCATTTACAAAGGCAACTATGGATACATTTACAAATGCAGGACTTCGTTTCCTCGTTGCTCTGATCATCGGAGCTGTATGTGCAGGTATCTTTGGATTCCTGATCGGTATTCCTGTACTTCGTCTGAAAGGCGACTACCTTGCTATCGTAACACTGGCATTTGGTGAGATCATTAAGAATATCATCAATGTGCTTTATGTAGGAATTGACAGCAACGGAATCCATTTTTCCATGAAAGACCAGATGTCTCTTGGAATGGAGCCTGGTGGAAAAATGATCATCAGTGGTGCCATGGGTATCACAGGTACACCGAGACAGTCAACCTTTACTATAGGTGTGATTCTGATCCTGGTTACTTTATTCGTAGTTCTGAACCTGATCAATTCCAGAGACGGACGTGCGATCATGGCAATCCGTGATAACCGTATTGCAGCGGAATCAATTGGTATTGATATCACAAAGTATAAACTGAAAGCATTTGCAATCTCAGCAGCATTAGCCGGTATCGGCGGTGTGCTTTATGCTCATAATCTTGCAACTTTAACAGCACTTCCGAAGAACTTCGGTTATAACATGTCTATCATGTTCCTGGTATTCGTAGTTCTCGGTGGAATTGGAAATATGCGTGGTTCTATTATTGCGGCAGTGATTCTGAACCTTCTTCCTGAGCTTCTGCGTGGACTCAGTGATTACCGTATGCTGTTCTATGCAATCGTGCTGATCGTAATGATGCTGATTAACTGGGCACCTAAGGCAATCGAGATGAGAGAGCGTCTTTTCAGTAAATTTAAGAAAAAGGAGGCATAAGCTATGGCATTGCTGGAAGTAAATCATTTAAATATTTCATTCGGCGGTCTTCATGCAGTGGATGATTTCCATGTCTCCATCGAGAAAGGACAGCTTTATGGTCTGATCGGTCCGAATGGTGCCGGTAAGACTACAATCTTTAACCTTCTTACAGGTGTGTATAAGCCGGACGAGGGAATCATCAATCTGGACGGACAGGATATCACCGGAAAGAGTACCATTGATATCAACAAGGCGGGAATCGCCAGAACATTCCAGAATATCCGTCTGTTCCATCAGATGAGTGTGCTGGACAATGTAAAGGCAGGACTTCACAATCATGATAAATACAGCCTTTTTACAGGTATTGTACATACTCCGAAATACTTTAAGGTTGAGAAAACCATGAATGAGGAAGCAATGAAGCTTCTTAAAGTGTTTGATCTGGACAAAGAGGCAGATATCCTTGCATCCAACCTTCCTTATGGTAAACAGAGAAAGCTGGAGATTGCCAGAGCACTGGCAACAAAGCCGAAGCTTCTTCTTCTGGATGAGCCGGCTGCAGGTATGAACCCCAATGAAACTGAGGAACTGATGGATACCATCCGTTTTGTTCGTGATAACTTTGATATGACCATTCTTCTGATCGAGCATGATATGAAGCTGGTTTCAGGTATCTGTGAGGAGCTGACTGTACTGAACTTCGGTCATGTTCTGAGACAGGGCAAGACTTCAGATGTGCTCCATGATCCGGAAGTTATCAAGGCATATCTTGGAGAATAGGAGGAGAGACAGATGGCATTACTGGAAGTACAGGACATACAGGTTTATTATGGAATGATTCAGGCATTGAAGGGTGTTTCTTTCTCTGTAAATGAAGGTGAAGTTATTGCACTGATCGGTGCCAATGGTGCCGGTAAGACTACTACTCTGCATACAGTGACAGGGCTTCTTCGTGCAAAATCAGGACATATTATTTATGACGGACAGGATATCACAAAGGTTCCGCCTCACAAGATCGTAACAATGGGTATGGCACATGTTCCGGAAGGAAGACGTGTGTTTGCAAATATGACTGTTCTTCAGAATCTGAAGATGGGTGCTTTTACAAGATCTGATAAAAATGAGATTGATGCGACCATTGAGAAAGTATATAAACGTTTTCCGCGTCTGAAGGAACGTCAGAATCAGACTGCAGGTACCTTAAGTGGTGGTGAGCAGCAGATGCTCGCCATGGGACGTGCGCTGATGAGCCAGCCGAAGATCATTCTGATGGACGAGCCGTCCATGGGCCTTTCACCGATCTTTGTAAATGAGATCTTTGATATCATTAAAGAGGTAAGTGAGAGTGGAACAACGGTTCTTCTGGTTGAGCAGAATGCGAAGAAGGCTCTTTCTATTGCTGACAGAGCTTATGTCCTTGAGATCGGAAGGATTACACTGGAAGGTAAGGCAAGTGATCTTCTTCATGATGAATCTGTTCAGAAGGCTTATCTTGGAGAGTAAGAAAGAACTTAACTGTAGAGTGCTTTTGTGTTAGAATATATATAGAATTATAGAGATATCAGGGTCAAAAGGGAAGTATTTTGGCCCTGATACTGCATATGGCAAGGAGGGATTTTATGGAGAATTTTGTAATTACCATTGCGAGACAGTATGGAAGCGGTGGACGTACCGTCGGTAAGATGCTGGCAGAGAAACTGGGAGTTTCTTTCTATGACAAGCAGATCATTCAGATGGCTTCTGATGAGAGCGGGATTGATGTGAAGCTTTTTGGACAGGTGGAAGAAGGCTCCAGTGTGAAGGCATCTCTGTTTAATAAGACAGGGTTATATAAAGGAGATCTGATCGCACCGGATCAGAAGGGGTTTGTTTCTGATGAGAATATTTTTAATTATCAGGCGAAGATTGCAACGGATCTGGCAGAGAAGGAATCCTGTGTGATCGTTGGGCGTTGTGTGAATTATGTGTTTAAGGACAGACCGAATACTTTGAGAGTGTTTGTTCATGCACCCTGGGAGTTTCGTGTGGAGAAGTCCAGAGAGAAGATCAGCGGCAGTGATGAGGAGATTGAGAAGTTTCTTCGCAGGGATGATAAGAGAAAGCAGGATTATTATCGCAAATTTGCCGGTGGGGACTGGAGTGATGCGACGAATTATGATCTGTGTCTGAATGCAGGAAAGCTTGGATTTGAGAAGTGTGTGGATGCGATTTTGGCGCAGATGAACGTTATGGGAATTAAATGATGAAAAGGGCAGTCTTTCTTTTTTGGGGGCTGCTTTTTTCTGCGCTGTGTATTGGTTATAGGAAATAAATGTATGTCTGGGGATTTTGGGTGTGGAAGTAAATTGTGTAGGAATAAAAAAATCCAGGCAGAAAAGTATTTCTGCCGGATTTTTTTATTAAGACTGGGATTTGATTTTGGTTTGGTATTCTTTTAAGGTTTTCTCGTAGCCCATTTCTGAGAGTTCGTAGAAGTGTTCTCCCTGGATTTCGGTGGGGAGGTATTGTTGGTGTACGTAGTGGTTTGGGTAATCGTGGGCGTATTTGTAGCCGATGCCGTGGCCTAGTTTTTCGTGGCCGCCGTAGTGGGCGTCCTGAAGGTGTGGCGGGACTGTGGTTTTTGTGCGTTTAACGGAGTCCATGGCAGCGAAGATGGCGTTGACTGCGGAGTTGCTTTTGGGGGCGCAGGCCATGTAGGTGACTGCCTGAGAGAGGATGATCTGGGACTCGGGCATTCCTACGCGTTCTACTGCCTGGGCTGCGGCGACTGCTACGCAGAGGGCCTGTGGATCGGCGTTTCCGATGTCTTCGGAGGCGAGGATCATGATTCTTCGGGCTATGAATTTGATGTCTTCTCCGGCGTAGAGCATTTTTGCAAGGTAGTAGACTGCTGCGTCAGGGTCTGAGCCACGCATGCTTTTGATGAAGGCGGAGATGATGTCGTAGTGGTTGTCTCCGTTTTTGTCGTAGCGGACGACGCGTTTCTGGATGCACTGAGATGCCACATCCAGGGTGATGTGAATGAGACCGTCTTCGCTACGGGGGGTAGTGAGGATGCCCAGTTCGATGGCATTGAGGGCATTTCTGGCGTCGCCGCCTGCCATGTCTGCAAGGAAGTCGAGGGCGTCTTCATCTATCCGGGCTTTATAGTTTCCCATTCCTTTTGTTTTGTCGTTGACTGCCCGGAGGATGAGTTCTTTGACTTCGGAGATCTCCAGGGATTTCAGTTCGAAGATGATGGAACGGGAGATTAAAGCAGCGTTGACTTCGAAGTATGGATTCTCTGTTGTGGCACCGATGAGGATGATGGTTCCGTCTTCTACGAATGGGAGGAGATAGTCCTGCTGGCCTTTGTTGAAGCGGTGGATCTCGTCTATGAAGAGGATTGTTTTTTTGCCGTACATACCCAGGTTTTGCTGGGCTTCTTTTACAACTGCTTCCATATCTTTTTTGCCTGCTACAGTGGCGTTGATCTGGGTAAATTCTGCACTGGTAGTATTGGCGATTACTTTTGCCAGGGTGGTCTTGCCGGTTCCGGGAGGGCCGTAGAAGATGACGGAGGTCAGTTTGTCAGCTTTGATAGCCCTGTATAATAAGGTGTTTTTTCCGATGATGTGTTGCTGCCCTACAACTTCATCCAGGGTTGTGGGGCGAAGTCTGGATGCCAGAGGGGATTCCTGGTCCAGGGTTTTTGATTTGGCGTATTCAAATAAATCCATAGTTTTTTCTCCATAACGTGTTGTAGTAAAGGAATAATATAACAAGAACATATATTTGTTTCAGTATAACGCATTTATAATTTTTTGTAAAGTTTGTGAAAGTGATGTTAGATGTTTTCTAAATAAAAAATAGATTTTAGAAAAAGTTCACAAAAAATACAGATTTATTTTATTTATTTTTCCAGATAGACAAGAGAGGTTTTTTCTGCTATTCTTGCATATAGAAATTAAACAGATTACAAATCAGTTTGAAGGATTGTTACTGGAATAATTTATTATCGTCAGGCAAGACCTTATAGTATATGAAGGAGATTTTTATATACTGTAATGGTCTTTTTTTATTTATCTGGTTGCGAGGGAGAAGAGACTTATGACTATTTACAAAATCTTAAATAATAATCTGATTCTATCCAGAGATGAGCAGGGTCATGAAGTTATTGTGAAGGGATGCGGGATTGCATTTCAGAAGAAAAAAGGACAGCAGGTTGATGAGTCACTGATAGAGAAAATTTTTACTGCGGAGACTGCACAGATCAGTAAGGAAATACAGGGGTATCTTACTGCGATTCCAGAGAAATATCTGGATTTTGTGGAAGACTATGTGAATGAAGTAAAAGAAAAAGAAGGGCTGAAACTGAATGACAGCATTTATTTTTCACTCAGTGACCATATTATGGGGGCAATATCTAGACTGGAGCAGGGAATCAGGATACAGAATATGTTGCTTTTTGATATTAAGCAGCTTTATCATAAAGAATATGATATCGGAACGGAACTTCTGAAAAGAGTAAATGAAACATTTCATGTAAATCTGTCAGTAGATGAAGCGGGATTTTTTGCATTACATTTCGTTAATGCCGAGGATGGAAGCAGGACAGATAGTTATCAGATTTCGATCATTATACATCAGATTTTGGATGTGGTACAGAAATATTATGGTGATATGAAGTTTCAGGAGGAAAATTTGTATTATCAGCGATTTCTGACTCACCTGAAATATTTTGCACAGAGATTTCTTCATAAAGAGCTTCATTATGATAAGAACGGGGAACTGTTTCAGATTGTTAAGGAACAATATAAAGAAGCTTATGGCTGTGTAAAAATGATTTATCTGATGATGGAAGAAGAATATCAATATCAGATGACGGAAGATGAAATGCTGTATCTGACAATTCATATTCAGAAGATAACAGAGGATTACAAGCGTCTGAAATCTTTATAAAATAAGGTGTTAATGGATTGTTACTGAAATGTGTTTATCTAAAATCCCTATAGGCAGAAAAGCACATCTTTTCAGGCAAGACCTTTAATCATAAATTCTAATATTTATTATTAAAGGAGGTCCCAAAATGAAAAAGGACTATGCAGAAACTGCAGACACACTCATTGCAGCACTTGGCGGAAAGGATAATATTACCCGCCTGTTTCACTGTATGACGAGACTTCGTTTTTATGTAAAGGACAGAACGAAGATCAACGAAAAGGAGATTCTGAAACTGTCTGAGATTTCCGGTGTAAACTGGCATGAAGACCAGTTTCAGGTAATTGCAGGAAACGAAGTAAATGCAGTGTATAAAGCACTCGAGAACAAAGGCGTTCCGACAGACGATGCACCTGTATCTGATTCCGGCAGCTCCAAAGGAACAGTATCAAAAATTATTGATTCTATTACCGGATGTATGACTCCGATGATTCCGGCGTTAACAGCTGCCGGTATGATCAAAGTCGTACTTACTTTGCTGACGACATTCCATCTGGTAACTGACAGTAGTAGTACATACCAGGTAATCAGCATGATTGGTGATGTTACCTTTTATTTTATGCCATTTTTGATCGCTGCAAATGCAGCCAAGGTATTTAAGGTAAATCAGTCTTTGGCATTGTTTATCGCAGGTGTCTATTTGAGCCCGGCGTTTGTCAGTATGGTAGCTTCAGATGCAGTCATCACATTATTTGGTCTGCCGATCACAAAAGCAACGTATTCTTATTCGGTTATTCCGGTAATTCTGATGGTGTGGATCACACATTATATTGAACTGCTGGTAGATCGTATCACCCCTAAGATGGTGAAGCTGATCCTTAATCCGACATTAGTAATTCTTATCAGTGCACCAATTGCTCTGATCATAGTAGGACCACTTGGAACAATTATTGGTAACGGACTTGCAGTAGCGATTAACTTCCTGTCAGTTAAACTTGGATTTATTATTGTTGGTATCCTGGCTGCAACATTCCCATTTATTGTTATGACAGGTATGCATCATGCTTTAACACCGATCGGTCTGAACGCTATTGCAGCAGGTGGTTCAGATACACTTATTTTTGTATCACAGGTTTGTTCTAATATTGCACAGTCAGGATCTTCCTTTGCTGTAGCCGTAAGATCAAAAGATGAAAATATGAAACAGCTGGCAAGTGCAGCAGGTGTATCTGCGTTAATGGGTATTACAGAACCGGCGCTTTATGGTGTTACGCTGAAACTGAAACGCCCGGTTGTGGCAGCTGCTATTGCAGCCGGAATCGGTGGAATCGTAGGAGGACTTCTTCAGGTATCTCTTTATATTGCTCAGAACTGTATTATGGCAATCCCGGCATTTATCGGTGAAAAGGGAATGAGCAATCTGTTTTATGGAATCATCATGATTATTGTATCATTTGTGGCATCTTTTGTACTTACGTTTATTTTTGGATTTGAGGATACTGTACCAGAAAAGGCAGAGGAAAAAACAGAAGCACAGAAGACAGAAAAATCACAGCAGCAGAATGACAGACTGCTGGTAGAGAAGATTGAATTGTGTGCACCGGTTTCAGGAACAGTAAAATCACTTTCTGATGTTCCGGACAAAACATTTGCAGATAAGGTACTTGGAGATGGCGCTGCGATTATTCCGTCAGAAGGGAAGATTTATGCACCTGCAGATGGAACAGTAGTTAATATCATGGACAGTAAACATGGAATCATGTTTGTAACAGACAGCGGGGCAGAGATTCTTATTCATATCGGACTGGATACTGTAAACTTAAAAGGAAAATATTTTAAATCTTTTGTTTCTGATGGAAAAAAAGTAAAGAAGGGTACACTTCTTGTAGAATTTGATATGAAGGCGATTGAAGAAGCAGGATACAATCTGATTACACCTGTAGTTGTGACAAATATCTCTGATTATATCAAAGCAGTATGCATGGAGAAAGAAAACACAGAAATTCATGTTGGGGATAAGTTTCTTACGGTTGTATAAGACAGAGGGTGTTTATACCATATGATATTAGGCAGGTGCAAAATGCCTTTTGGCTCTTTGGGTTTATAAAAGTTGTTGTTAGGCAGATACCGATTATCTGTCTGATATTTTAAGAATTGGAGAGAATGATATGAAAAACTATAACTGTATGCCGAAGAATTTCCTCTGGGGAGGTGCTACTGCTGCAAATCAGTATGAAGGCGGATGGGATGAAGGCGGAAGAGGTCCTTCTATTGCAGATATTCTTACAGGTGGAAGCGTAAATAAAGAACGTCGTCTTACACCTCCGGAACCTTTAGAAAATGAATTTTATCCAAACCATGAAGCAACAGATTTTTATCATCACTGGAAAGAGGATATTGCATTGTTCGCAGAGATGGGATTCAAAGTATATCGCTTTTCTATTTCATGGTCCAGAATCTTTCCCAAGGGAGATGAAGAGACACCAAATGAAGAGGGACTCAGATTCTATGATGATGTAATTGATGAACTCAGAAAATATGGGATTGAACCTCTGGTAACAATTTCTCATTATGAAAATCCACTTCATCTTTCTTTGGAATATGGCGGATGGAAGAATCGTAAACTGATTGATTTCTATTTGCGTTTTGCAAAGGTATTATTTGAACGATATAAAGGAAAAGTAAAATACTGGCTGACTTTTAATGAAATTAATATGCTTACACAGCCGTTTGGTGCTGTGTTCTGTGCCGGAATGCTGGATCCGGAAGATGTATGTGAGCAGAGTCGTTATCAGGCAATGCATCATCAGCTGGTTGCCAGTGCACTGGCGGTTTCCATGGCACATGAGATCGATGGAGAGAATAAGTTGGGGTGTATGTTGGCATATCATAATGGATATCCATATACCTGTCATCCGGAGGATATCCTTTATGCACAGCAGTTTGGACAGATTCACAATTCTATTGCCGGGGATGTTCATGTAAGGGGATACTATCCTGGATTTGCAGGACGCTTTTTTGAGGAACATCAGATAGAGTTGAAAACCATGCCGGAGGATGCACAGATTCTTAGAAACGGTACAGTGGATTTTGTTTCTATCAGTTATTATTCCAGCAACTGTGTCAGTGTAACAAAAGAGGGAGAAATTACCTCTGGAAATGGTAGTGATAATCTTAAAAATCCATATCTGAAAGCATCTGACTGGGGATGGCAGATTGATGCAGTGGGACTCAGGTATGTATTAAATCAGATTTATGACCGTTATCAGATTCCGATTATGATCGTGGAAAATGGTCTGGGTGCAGTAGATCAGCTGACAGAGGATGGAAAGGTTCACGATGAGTATCGTATAGAATATATGCGCCTCCATGTGGAACAGATGAAAGAAGCTATCCATGATGGAATAGAACTGATGGGATATACATGTTGGGGATGTACAGATCTTGTTAGTGCTTCAACAGGTGAATTTAAGAAAAGATATGGCCTGATCTATGTAAATAAAAATGATGACGGTACCGGAGATTTTTCAAGAATTCGCAAAGATTCTTTTTATTGGTATAAAAAAGTGATTGAATCTTGCGGAGAAGATTTGAATTGAGATCAATATTCGGTATTTGAGCAGGTATTGTGGCAGGAATGATTAGAAAAGCAGATATAATAATGGAGGAGCTTTATAAAAGCTCCTCCATTATTTTTCCGTATATTTCCTGGTAATGTGTGGACCATTTTTTGCAGATCGACTGTGCTGCCTCAAGGTTAGGAGCTGCGATGTTCAGGTCGATGAGGGAGTTGCCCTTTTCGATGAGCTGGCATCTTACAGAATAGGTTCCCTGTTTGGTGATGTAATAATCAGCAGGAGTGACGATTCGCTCCTGAGCTTTGAAGCCGGTAGATTTCAGGTATTCTCTGACTTCCTGTTTGATCTCAGGAGAGAGATCTTTCTGGAAAAAGGAGAGAGTCTTTATGCCATCTTCGGTAATCCGGTAATGGGAGACATTGGAACGGGTGTCCATGGTGATCAGTTCTGCCTCTACCAGTTCTGAGATTGCCTGCTGGAGATGGAAATAGTTTGTATATTCCCGGTCCAGGATAAATTCTGAAATCTGCGAATTTGTCAAGGTATTTTCGGTATTCTGAAGCATGTATAACACGATTAATTTGTAAACTGTGAATGGTGTTGCCATTTTATCCCTCCTTTGCATAGAGTAGCAGAGAATCTTTTAGTGTGAAAACAGTCTTCCCTGGTAGCTTTGTTCTTCTTTCATCCTGTGATGCAGCATATTTAATACCTCACGTTTACGGCTTGCCCACAGTGGTGAGATCAGCAGATCTTTGGGGCCGTCGCCTGTGATGCGGTGTATAACCATATCCGGTCTGAGATGTTCCAGACAGTTTATAAGGAGAGAGATGTATTCATCCCGTTCGTAAGTCTGAAACAGTCTTTTCTCGTAATCTGCTGCCAGATCAGTGCCGCGAAGCACATGAAGTAACTGCAGTTTGATTCCCTGAATATCCATATGGTTGAGGTATTCCATAGTTTCCAGAATATCTGCTGTGTTTTCACCGGGCAATCCGAGGATTGTATGCACGATTACTTCGATATTTTCTTTTCGCAGGCGTTTTACGGCATCATCAAAAACGCAGAGAGAATATCCCCTTCGGATATACCTGGCAGTGGACTCATGGATCGTCTGAAGTCCAAGTTCAATCCAGACAGGTTTCTGTTTATTTAACCGGGACAAAAGTGTCACGATCTCAGGACTGAGGCAGTCTGGTCTGGTGCCGATAGAAAGTGCAACTATCTTTGGATGAGAGATTGCTTCTGTAAAAATTTTCTCCAGATATTTCACAGGTGCGTAGGTATTTGTGTATGCCTGGAAATAGGCAATATATTTATGAATCGGACGTTTCTGTGAAAGGATACTGATCTGGCTTTCTATCTGGTCAGTGATGGAAAGTGCGGCATCTGCAGCGAAATCTCCGCTTCCTCCTGCGCTGCAGAAGATGCAGCCGCGGGTTCCAATCTTACCGTCCCTGTTGGGACAGGACATGCCGCCATTTAGCGTGACCTTATAAACCTTTTCTCCAAACCGCTCTCTCAGCATATAGTCCAGAGAGTGGTATGGTTTCTCTCCCCATTTGGTCATACTGTGTGATCATTTTCTGCTGATGAAGTTTCAGCAGAGTTTCCGTTCTGAAGGTCTGTATCCTGGGTATCTGCATCAGCCGGAATATAATTATCAAAAATCTTTACCAGAAAATGTCCGTTGATAAATGCCTCCAGTGCAAATCCAAACAGGCACAGAAGCATGATGGCCATGGACTGTATGCGGAAACTTTTGATAAAAAACACGCCTGCAGGTAACAGAGTGATGACTGCCATCAGGACTGTATACGGAAGATGACGGATAGCCATCAGGAATGCATTGCGGAAGGTATTTTTGATGGAGTTGTAGAATTTGGCAAGCACCGGATAAATATACAGAAATACCATCATATAAAGGATACCAAATGCAAAGAAAACGATATACAGTACCTGAGACATTGTTCCGTCGATATTACCTACAATACGCAGATCCATGTAAAGGATAGCTGCAACTGCAAGCATGATAAGATTGATGACAGTTGCCTGTTTGAAGTTCTGCTTAAAGGATTTGAAGAAGCTTCTGATAATATAAGATTCTTCGTTACGTGCCATTTTCAGTGTGACATAGTGGAGTGCAGTCAGTGACGCACCAATAGTCACGATTGGCAGACAACAGATCAGAAAGACCACATTAAGCATAATAAGATCAGCCACGCGTCCCATGACGGTGAAGAATTTGTTGTCCATGTTAAATAGTCTGTCCATTCGTTTAATTACTCCTTTTGTATATAATGATGTACAGCATACTCTGCGGATAATCCTGCTACAGAGAAATCTGTACAAGCTTTGTATAACAGTATAACGAATCAGGCAGGAAAAAGCAAATCTTTTATGTGAGCAGGAGTTGGTCTGCAGTGACAAAAACATAGCCTTTTTCAGTAAAAAGATCAGCGATTTTCAGGGCTGCATCCACAGATGTCTGATAGCCGTCATGCATCAGGATGATAGAACCGTCATGAACCTGTTTCTGGGCGATAGACAGGATAGAATCGATGTTTTTGCTTTTCCAGTCCAGGGTGTCTACATCCCAGAATACGGGAAGCATGGTGACAGAAAGTTCCATATCCTTGATCCATGCGCCGAAAGGCGGTCGTACATAAGAAGGGTAAATTCCGGAAGCTTCATAGATTCTGTTATTTGTTTTTTCAATTTCCAGTCTGGCTTTCTCCGCCGGTATCTTGTCAAGCTGTACATGATCCCAGGTGTGATTTCCGATAAGATGTCCGTCTTTTTGCATTTGCAGGAGTATGTCTTCGTTTCCTTCAATGTTCTCGCCTATCAGAAAGAAAGATGCCCTGATGTTTCTTTTTTTTAATCCATCCAGAAGTATGGGGGTATACCGGGCATTGGGACCGTCATCAAAGGTCAATGCGATTCTGGGAGGTTCTTCGACGGGAAGCCCGGCGGTGGTGTCAGTTGAAAAATTCTCAGAAGCTGTAGCTTTTGCAGATGCCTGTTTTACAAGGGAAAGCATACCGGGACCTGCCAGTGAAGTAAGGAACTGTGTGCGTTTGTCAGCAGAAGAAAAGAGCAGAAAAAAAATCATGCATAATATTCCAAAAAATATTAAAGTCCGCTTCATGCAAAGATACTCCTCATAAAAACATCCCTCAGATGTAATCATTACAGTATATGAAAAAAAGAAAGCAATTCATACCGATTTATTGTATAATAGATTCTGCAAAATATCGAAGAAAGAATTTACGGAGATTGAGATGAAAAAGAAACGGACAAAACTGCTGGTTTTCTTTGCACTGGCAGGAATTTTAGTGCTTTTTTATATGATAGGAGAGTCTTATTGTGAGGGACTGTCCGGGGGGAGTAGTCTGAAAGAGAAGAATGAAGTTATGTGTAGATATAAATACGATATGATCGTAGACAGTCCGAATTCTTCTTTCTGGCAAGCGGTTTATGATTGTGCACAGGAATGGGCGCAGAAGAATGATGCAATTCTTGAACTGAGAGGCAGTGGAAGGGAGAGCGATTACAGTAAGCTTGATTATATGAATATGAGTATTGCTTCAAATTCAGACGGGATCATCCTGCAATACAGTGGGGAGCAGGGACTGGAAGCGAAGATAAATGAGGCTGTTCAGAAAGGAATTCCGGTTGTTACTGTAATGGGAGATGCAGTTCACAGCAAGCGTCAGAGTTTCGTGGGTGTCAGTGATTATCAGCTTGGAAGTGTCTATGGCGAAAAGGTAGCGGAATATGTGACTGAGGATACGGAAAGTATTCTTATTCTGTTGAAGAAAAATATTGATGATATGAACCAGAGCCAGATATATACACAGATTAGCAACGCAGTCCAGGCAAAGGCGGTTCCTTCGCAAAATATCCAGATAACAGGAAAAAATCTTCGCTTAACAGGGACTTTTGAGACAGAAGAAGCGGTAACAGATATTTTTCAGCAGAGAGATAAAGTACCGGATATTCTTGTGTGTATGGATGAGGAAACTACAGAATGCGCACGTCAGGCAGTACTGGACTTTAATCTTGCAGGAAAGGTTACGATCATAGGATATTACAGCTCTGAAGATATTCTTACAGCAGTGGAAAAGGGAGTGATCTCTGTTACCTGTGATGTGGATACAGAGCAGCTTGGCATATACAGTATAGAGGCTCTGACAGCGTATCAGAAAGATGGAAGGACCAATTCTTATTATAATGTGGATATTAATTTTCTGGACAAGGATGTAGTACGGGAAATGAGAAGGAAGGGGGTGTCCGGATGAAGCAGCTGCGCTGGAAAGATTTTTCACTGGTCAGTAAAATCGTTATAGAGGTGGGTATGATCGCAGTCCTTCTTTTTGCCATGAATATGCTTTTTTATGTGCGGATCAATAATTCCATGCAAAAGATGGATAATGTTTATGCCAGTAATGCAGAGCTTACCGAACTTTCACAGGTATTTGAGAAAGTACAGGATAATATGTATAAGTATCTTAAGGTTAAGAGTTCTCAGACACTTCTTGATTATTATCAGAATGAGGCAAAATACAGAAATGAACTTGAGAAACTTAATGAAGATAATATCAATGATCCCGTAAAGCTTCTGGAACGGAATATCCGGAAAATGTCGGAAACATATCTGGACTGTACTGCGGAAACGGTAGCTGCCAAACGAGGAAGGAACGTTGAGCAGTATAAGCGTAAATATGATGATGCAACAAAGCTTTACAGATATATCCAGTCATCTATTGACGAACTGAATAACCTGATGTTTCAGGAGAACTCCAGTACTTATGCAGTACTTCGTGCAGTGATGAGATATCTGGAGATAAGCAATTCAGTTATTATGATCATAATTGTAGCCGGTGGAATGCTTCTGCTCATCCAGGCCACCAGAAATATGTTTGTTCCCCTTTCCAATATGGCAGAGACAGCACAGCTGGTAGGTCAGGGAAATTTCCATGTAAAGATGCACGATACAGATGCACAGGATGAACTGGGAACAGTAACCAGAGCGTTTAATACAATGGTAGAGAATCTTGATCTGTATATGGCAAGGACGAAAGCAGGTATGGAGAAAGAGCAGCAGATGATGGAGAGGGAGCTTCTTATGGAAAATCATCTGAAAGAAGCACAGCTGAAATATCTTCAGTCACAGATCAATCCGCACTTTCTGTTTAATTCCCTGAATGCAGGAGCACAGCTTGCAATGATGGAGGATGCAGAGCAGACCGGGATTTTTGTAGAGAAAATGGCGGATTTTTTTCGCTATAATGTAAAAAAAGGACAGGAAGACGCCACATTGGGAGAAGAACTGGAGGCTGTTGATAACTATATTTATATTCTGAATGTCCGGTTCGCCGGAGATATCCATTTCAGCAAGGAGGTGGATGAATCACTGGAGAATGTGCGTATGCCAAGTATGATCTTGCAGCCGGTTGTGGAAAATGCAGTCAATCATGGAATACGTGATATTGAATGGGAAGGAAAAATACATCTCACAGTTACAGGAGATGCAGATTATATACGTATCAGCGTGAAAGATAATGGAAAGGGAATGACGCAGGAACAGATAGAGGGTGTTCTGTCAGGAAACAGAGAGCACAGAAATGAAGAAGGTGATTCTACAGGAATCGGTATGAATAATGTGATCAGTCGTCTGGAACTTTATTATGAGGAATCAGGGCTTATGGAGATTAACAGTGAAGGTGAAGGAAAAGGCACAGAAGCAGTAATCTATATACCTGTGCATGAAAACTAAGAGAGGTATTATGGGAGTGAGAGAAGATGTATAGAATTTTGCTGGCAGATGATGAAGGTATCATGCTGGAATCATTAAAGAAAATTATTGAAACTGAATATGGAAATGAATGTGAGATCCACTGTGCAAAGTCAGGCAGAGTTGTGGTGGAGATGGCACAGGCATATTCGCCGGATATCTGTTTTATGGATATCCAGATGCCGGGAATAAGCGGAATCCAGGCAATCAGGGAAATTCAGAAATTTAACAGTTCAGCAGTTTTTGTGATCATAACTGCATATGATAAGTTTAATTATGCAAAAGAAGCAGTGAACCTGGGAGTTCAGGAATTTCTCACAAAACCTGTAAATAAGAAAGTAATTCTGGAAACCTGCGCGAAGATGATGACAAAGGTAGATCAGATACGGCAGAAGAGAAGCGATGATCTCCTGATCAGAGAGAAACTGGAGACAGTGGTACCTATGATTGAGAGTGGATATATCAATAATATTCTTCTGCAGGATGATTTTGTTACTTATCAGGATAATTATACACAGCTTCTTGATATCCGTCAGAAATACGGTTATATGATGGTCATAGAATTTGGAGATTCTATGGAAAATGGGGTGCTCAGTAATGCAGTAGGTGCAAGTGTAAAGGCAAACAAATTTTATTCTACTTTTCGTGAAATCGCACAGGGATTCTTTGAATGCCTTGTAGGTCCTATTATGGGAAACAGGATCGTACTGCTTGTTCCTTATGAAAATGCGAAAGAAGATTACGAAGACAGAGTTGCAATTGTCACAAGAGCCAGAAATATGGTACATAAATTTGAAAACCGGATCGACAGTATGTTCCGCTGTGGAATCGGAAGAGTCAAAGAACTTGGAAGCGTGAAGGAATCTTTTAAGGAAGCGGTGGTCGCACTGAGAGAGAGCATCAGTCATGTAGTGCATATCGAGGATGTACCGGCGGCACAGAAATATGACGGGGAATATCCAAGAGACCTGGAAATCAGATATCAGAAGAGGATCCTTGAGAAGGATGCTGCGGGAGCGATGAACTGCGCAGAGGGATTTTTTGAATGGATGCACAGTCAGCAGGTCGTCACAAGAGAAGACATTGAGATTAAAATCCTGGAGATGGTGATGAATGCGGAACGCAGGGCATTCTTTGCAGGAACTTTGAAATATAATGTTAACAGCAGGAGAAGCTATATCCGGGAGCTTCAGTCCTGTACGGATATAGAAAATCTGAAGAAGTGGTTTCTGAATAAGACGAGAGAAATCTGTACGAAACTGGAGAATTCCAAGGAAAAAGAAGCTGGCAGTATTATTGACAGAGCAAAGGAATATATCAATGAAAATTTCCGCAGGGATATTTCTTTGGATGATGTTTCAAGAGAGGTAGATATCAGTCCGTATTATTTCAGTAAACTTTTTAAACAGGAAACAGGTAAGAACTTTATTGAATATCTTACAGAAATACGTCTGAAAAATGCCAGAGAACTTCTGCAGGATTCCAGACTTTCCATTAAGGAAATATGTGCACAGTCAGGATACAGTGATCCCAATTACTTCAGCAGGATTTTCAAGAAGTATGAAGGAGTTACGCCTAGTGAGTTCAGAGAGAGGTTAGGCTGATGAAATTATATAAGACCAAAAAGAATTGCGGAAAGCTGCTGCTTGGAATACTGGCATTTTGTACAGGGATGATACTGCTGACAGGATGTGGTTCCTCTTCAGAACAAAAACAGAATAAGAATGAAGAAACAGCAGAAGAGAATAAGGAAGAGGATAAGGTTCAGATCGGACTTACAGTGGATTCTTTTGTTATAGAAAGATGGATCCGCGACAGAGATGTATTTGTGGCGACTGCCAGAGAACTGGGAGCAGAGGTAAATGTGCAGGATGCAGGTGCAGATGTCAAAGAGCAGATCAGTCAGATTGAATACTTTATAAATAAGCAGGTGGATGTGATCGTTGTGATCGCAAGAGACTGTGGAGCACTTTCAGATGCCATACAGAAGACACAGAGTGCGGGAATTCCGGTTATTTCCTATGACAGAATGGTCAATAATGCCAATACAGATTTGTACATTTCCTTTGATAACCGTAAGGTGGGTGAGCTCATGGCACAGGCACTTGTCAATGCACTTCCTCAGGGAGGAGATGTCTTTATGATACAGGGATCCTCTTCAGATAATAATGTCCAGATGGTGAAACGGGGGTTTGATGATATGCTTGCAGACACAGATCTGCATGTGGTTTATGAAGCTAACTGTGATGGCTGGACAGCAGAACTGGCTGCCGGATATGTGGAGGAAGCCCTGGAAAAATATCCTCATGTTAAGGGAATTATGTGCGGAAATGATGACATTGCCAGTCAGGTCGTACAGGTACTGGCAGAGAATCAGCTTGCCGGAAATGTGGTTGTTGTAGGTCAGGATGGAGATCTTGCAGCCTGTCAGAGAATAGTAGAAGGAACACAGTATATGACTGCTTTTAAACCAATTGAAGATCTGGCAAGAAAAGCAGCGAAATATGCAGTGGAAATGGGTAGTGGAAAGGGAGTTGCAGAACTGGAAGATGTGACAGAAACAGTAAATGACGGAACTTATGAGATTCCTTCCTGCATCCTTGAACCAACTGCAGTGACAAAAGAGAATATAGATAAGGTGATCATTGAAGGAGGTTTCCACCGCAGAGATGAAGTTTATCTGAATGCGGATTACAGTTAAATAAAATATTCAGAGATTATCCGGCTGCTTTGGCAGATGTAAGAGTAAATCAGTATATAGCATTATCTTGCAACAAAAATGTCCTGTCCTGTGCAGGGCATTTTTTGTTTTTCTTAAAATGTCTTGTTTCTTGCCAATCATGTCCAGATTGCCCTGTGCTATAGTAACATCATCAAGAAAACGTGAGAAACGTAAAAAGAAATGGAGGATTTTTACAATGAGAAAGAAAGTCGTATCTGCAATTCTTTGTGCATCAATGGTAGCTGGAATGGTAGTTATCCCGGGAGTAGCTGTTAAAGCGGATGACAAGAAACTGATCGGTGTTACAATGCCTACAAAAGATCTTCAGAGATGGAATCAGGATGGCGAGAACATGAAGAAAGAGCTGGAAGCAGCCGGCTATGAAGTAGACCTTCAGTATGCATCCAACGATGTAAGCACACAGGTTTCACAGCTTGAGAATCAGGTTGCAAACGGATGTGATCTTCTGGTTGTGGCATCTATCGACGGAAGCAGTCTTGGTGAGCCGCTGAAACAGGCTAAAGAAGCAGGAATCCCGGTTATTTCCTATGACCGTCTGCTTATGAACTCAGATGCAGTTACTTATTATGCAACATTTGATAATTACAAGGTAGGTCAGAAACAGGGCGAATATTTAGTAGATGCACTTGATCTCGACAATCAGGACGGACCGTTTAATATTGAGCTGTTCACAGGTGATCCTGGTGATAATAACTGTAACTTCTTCTTCGGCGGAGCAATGGATGTACTTCAGAAATATATTGACGAAGGTAAGCTGGTAGTTAAATCCGGACAGACAGAATTTGAGCAGGTTGCAACTGCTAACTGGGACAGTGCAAAGGCTCAGGACAGAATGGATACAATTATCGCAGGTAACTACTCAGACGGCTCCAACCTTGACGCAGTTCTCTGCTCCAATGACTCTACAGCACTTGGCGTAGAAAATGCTCTTGCAGCTTCCTACACAGGAGAATATCCGATCATCACAGGTCAGGACTGTGATACACCAAATGTTAAGAACCTTGTAGCTGGAAAACAGGCTATGTCCGTATTCAAGGATACACGTGCTCTTGCAACAGCAGTTGTTGGAATGGTTGATTCCATCATGAAAGGTGAAGAACCGGAAGTTAATGATACAGAATCCTATGATAACGGCACAGGTGTTATCCCGACATACCTTTGCGATCCGGTTGTTGTCACGGTTGACAATTACAAAGAAATCCTGATCGATTCCGGATACTATACAGAAGATCAGATTAAGTAATAAAAATTGATCATACAGGCGGGAATACCACCCGCCTGTGTTAATCTATAGCAATCCCAGAAAATAATGTAATTCAGTATTTCCTGGGATTGCTATAGGGCTGCCCGTCGCAGGCATGATTTATAAAAGGGAGGGAAACAAAATTGGCTAAGATACTTCTGGAAATGAAAAATATTACCAAAACTTTCCCAGGTGTAAAAGCACTGGATAACGTTAATCTTCAGGTGGAAGAGGGCGAGATCCACGCTCTGGTCGGTGAAAATGGAGCCGGTAAATCTACCCTGATGAATGTATTAAGTGGTATTTATCCGTATGGAACATACGATGGTAATATTATTTATAACGGTGAAATCTGTAAATTCAATACAATTAAAGACAGTGAAGAAAAAGGAATTGTAATCATTCACCAGGAACTGGCGCTGATCCCATATATGACGATCGGTGAAAATATGTATCTGGGCAATGAAAGAGGAAGTTCATTATCTATTAACTGGAATGAAACTTACGGAGAAGCAGATAAATATCTGAAAATAGTAGGACTTGAAGAATCCTCCAGAACTTTGATCAAGGATATTGGTGTAGGTAAACAGCAGCTGGTAGAAATCGCCAAGGCACTGGCAAAAAATGCCAAACTTCTGATTCTGGACGAGCCGACAGCATCTTTAAATGAGGACGATTCTCGGGCTCTGCTGGAATTGCTTCTGAAGTTCAAAAAACAGGGAATGACATCTATTATCATTTCCCATAAACTAAATGAAATTTCCTATGTTGCGGATAAGATTACAGTTATCCGTGATGGATCTACTATCGAGACTTTAGATAAGAAGAAAGATGACTTTTCCGAGCAACGTATTATCCAGGGTATGGTAGGCCGTGAGATGACAGACCGATTCCCGAAACGTCCAGGTGTAAAGATTGGAGATGTTTCCATGGAGGTTAAGAACTGGAATGTCTATCATCCGCTGTACTCAGAACGTAAAGTAGTGGATAATGTATCATTTAAGGTGCATAAAGGGGAAGTTGTAGGTATCTCCGGACTTATGGGTGCAGGACGTACAGAACTTGCCATGAGTATTTTCGGAAAAAGCTATGGAACTAAGATTTCCGGTCAGGTATTTATGAACGGAAAAGAAGTAAAGCTGAATACTGTACAGGAAGCAATCGATAACAAGCTTGCTTATGTCACAGAGGACAGAAAAGGAAATGGTCTGATCCTTTCCAAATCCATTAAGATGAATACTTCCCTTGCAAACATGAAGGGAATCAGTAATGGAAAGGTTATTGACGCAGATAAAGAGTATGCAATAGCAGAGGAATACAGAAAGAAACTGAAAACAAAATGTCCGTCTGTGGAGCAAAATGTAGGTAATTTGAGCGGTGGTAACCAACAGAAAGTCCTTCTTGCAAAATGGATGTTTGCAGAACCGGATATTCTGATTCTTGATGAGCCTACCCGTGGTATTGACGTAGGTGCGAAATACGAAATTTACTGTATTATTAACGATCTGGTAGCAGCAGGAAAATCTGTTATCATGATTTCTTCTGAACTTCCGGAAGTACTTGGAATGTCAGACAGAATCTATATCATGAATGAGGGTAGGTTCGTAGGTGAGGTCGGAAAAGAAGAGGCCACATCAGAACTGATCATGTCCAAGATCGTAAAATCAGGAAAAGGAGCGTAAAGAAGATGGAAAAAAAGATTAGTTTTTCAGAGATATTAAAGAAATATACCATGGTGCTTGTACTTGTTCTGGTAGTCATCATGTTTGCTGTAAACACAAAGGGGGTTATGCTTCTTCCTCAGAATGTGAATAACCTTGTAGCCCAGAATGCGTATGTATTTATCCTTGCAACAGGTATGTTGTTCTGTATTCTGACTGGTGGTAATATTGACCTTTCTGTTGGTTCTGTTGTATGTTTTGTAGCAGCAGTTGGCGGTAAGATGATGGTTCTCAACAGTATGAACCCATATCTTACAATGCTGGTTATGTTGCTTACAGGTATTGCCATCGGTGCATGGCAGGGATTCTGGATTGCATATGTAAGAATCCCACCGTTTATTGTAACTCTGGCTGGTATGCTTGCGTTCCGTGGTCTTTCAAACGTAGTTTTACAGGGACAGACACTGGCACCAATGCCTGATTCTTACCTGGCACTGTTTAACAATTATATTCCGGATCCATTTGGGAAAGAGGGATTTAATCTTATCTGTTTTGTAGTTGGTATTATTGTCTGTATTGTATATGTGTTACTTGTTCTGAAGAATCGTGCAGATCGTGTGAAGAAAGGGTACAGTGTAGATGCTTTTGGTGGTGTTGCAGTTAAGATGATTCTGATCTGTGCAGTTGTTCTTGCTTTTATGTTCCGTCTGGCTCAGTATAAAGGTATTCCGAATTCTCTGATCTGGGTAGCTGTGATCATTGCAATCTATACATATATTGCCTCCAAGACAACTACAGGACGTTATTTCTATGCAGTTGGTGGTAATGAGAAGGCTACAAAGCTTTCCGGTATTAATACAAATAAGGTTTATTTCCTTGCTTATCTGAATATGGGTCTTCTGGCTGCTATTGCAGGTATGGTTACTATGGCCCGTTTGAATTCGGCCAATCCTCAGGCTGGTACAAACTTTGAGATGGATGCGATTGGTGCTTGTTTCATTGGTGGTGCTTCTGCTTATGGCGGAACTGGTACAGTTCCGGGGGTTATCATTGGTGCATTGCTGATGGGTGTTCTGAACTTAGGTATGAGTATCATGGGTATTGACCAGAACCTGCAGAAGGTTGTTAAAGGTCTGGTTCTGCTGGCAGCGGTTATCTTTGATGTTGTTAGTAAGAGGAAATCCTTTATTGTGAAATAAAAAATTGTATATTCCTCCTTGAATAGGAATTTTTTTGCAGGGCTTGCAGAGATGCGAGCTCTGTTTTTTTGATTGGTAGGACACACTATTTTTCTGCGCTGGCTGCTGGCGATTTTTGGGGTGTTGGATTGAGTAAAATGGACGATAAAAATGGGTGGACGGAAAATTTGCTTGTGGAGGTAGAAGGATGGTCGTATAATGAGGGGGAATATTGTACGAAGTGAGGAGTGGGTTGTTATGAGATATAGTTCTGTGTTGGATTTGCATACACATACTTTGGTGAGTGGTCATGCATATTGTTCTCTGAGGGAGATGGCGAAAGCGGCTGCAGATAAGGGACTGGAGGTTCTGGGGATTACGGAGCATGCGCCTGCTATGCCGGGGACCTGTCATAAGTATTATTTTGAGAATCTGAAAATTGTGCCCAGGGAGATGTATGGGATTCAGTTGCTTCTGGGGTCTGAGGTGAATATTCTGGATGCACAGGGGACTGTGGATCTGGCGCAGCGGACGTTGGAGAGGATGGATGTGGTGATCGCCAGTCTGCATATGCCATGCATGAAGCCGGGATCTAAGCTGGAGAATACAGAAAGCTATCTGAATGTAATGAAGAATCCGTATGTAAATATTATCGGGCATCCGGATGATGGGAGATATGAAATCGATTATGAGGCACTGGTTCAGGGGGCGAAGGAATATGGGAAGGTTCTGGAACTGAATAATCATTCTATGGATCCGGACTGTAACCGGCAGAATGCGGTGGAGAATGATACTGTGATGCTGAATCTGTGTAAGAAATATCAGGTCCCGGTGGTGATGGACAGTGATGCTCATTTTGATCTTCTGATCGGGGAGTTTGATCGGGCGAGAGATCTGCTGGAAAAACTGGATTTTCCGGAAGAGCTGGTTCTTAATCGGTCTGTGGATGCAATAAGGAAGTATGTGAATCGTAAATTCTGATAAATTGAGAAGCAGTTATTTGGTGTAGAGCCGTGTCTTAAAGAGAATGATTTTATCTGCCTTACTTTTCGAAAGAGGTTTTTGTGAGAAAATAAAAAAATCTGTAATTTCTTTTAGGTTAAAGGCTTGCTTCCTATAATTTAACGTGGTAAAATATCACTGTTAGAAATATAAAACGGACAATTTAAAAACAAGTGTCCGCTGGTGAAATACAGAGTTCTAAAAGGAGCATGAAAATGAGTAAAAAAATCAGAACAGAGGCTGTAGATCAGCTTTTTGAAGCGATTTTATGCCTGAAGGATAAAGAAGAGTGCTATACTTTTTTTGAGGATGTATGCACGATCAATGAACTTCTTTCCTTATCACAGCGTTTTGAGGTTGCCAAGATGCTGATGGACAAGAGAACCTATCTTGATATTTCGGAGAAAACCGGAGCTTCCACAGCAACGATCAGTCGTGTGAATCGTTCATTGAATTATGGAAATGACGGATATGAGATGGTGTTTTCAAGAATGGCAGAGAAGGAAACTAAAGGGGAATAAGATAGCGGAAGGTTGAATAAATGCAGTGCTATTGTGGGGCAGGTGAAGATCACCTGCCTTTTTGTATAGGGAGTTTTCGGATAAAAGAGAAGTCCGATTATTCCTCTTCTGGGAGAGTGTTGTGCAGGCTGAGAAAATGCTGCGAAGGATCAATCTATAAAAGTCGAAAATGAATATTATATAGTCAAATATGCAAACTATGCGGATTGGTATAATGTTATAATTTTGCTTATGAAAGATAACTGGCTGTTGGCAATATCGTATAAGATATTTTTATGAAAAAAGTCATATATAAAGTATTTTGCTGGAAGTATTTTACAAATGCATGGCGAAATGTAATATTGCAGGCAGAGAGAAAAGTTATAAAAAAACAAATCATGAGGAGAACATAAGAGTATGAAGGCATTTGATTATTCACTGGTAAAAGATCCACAGTATTTCTGCGATAACCGAATGGAAGCTCATTCAGATCATGTGTATTATAGAAATGGGAATGAAATGCAGGCTGCTGTGCAGGATGGGACAGAAACTTCTTTCCGTTACAGTCTGAACGGTTTATGGAAGTTTCATTATGCGCGTAATTACAAAAGTACAGTTCAGGGATTTGAGAAAGAGGACTACTGCTGTTATGACTGGGATGACATTCATGTACCTGCACATATCCAGATGGAAGGATATGATGCACCCCAGTATGCTAATGTCCAGTATCCATGGGAAGGACATGAGGAAATTTATCCGGGTCAGATTCCTGAGAGATTTAATCCGGTTGCAAGCTATGTGAAATATTTTACAGTGCCTGAACATATGAAGGGAAAGAGGTTGTTTATTTCTTTCCAGGGAGCAGAGAGCGGGCTTGCACTGTGGCTGAACGGAGCCTTTGTTGGCTACAGTGAGGATTCTTTCACCCCATCTGAATTTGAACTGACAGATTATCTTAAAGATGGACAGAATAAGCTGGCAGCACAGGTATTCAAATGGACCTCCAGCAGTTGGTGCGAAGATCAGGACTTCTTCCGTTTCTCCGGAATTTACAGAGATGTGTATCTTTATACAGTTCCGGATACCCATGCATATGATCTCCAGATCCGTGCAATCCCGGAAGAGAATCTGGATGTAGCAGATCTTGAAATTAAGGTAAAGACATGGGGAAAGGGAAGCATTGTTTTCAGACTTGAGAAAGATGGAGAATGTGTGCTGGAAGAGAAAAAATCTCTTACAGAATCTGGAAATGAAGAAGCAAATGCAGAGCCATTTTATATTCAGAAAACAAATAGCAGCAAGACTGTACAGAACAGTTTTGCATGGAAAATCAATAATCCAAAATTATGGAGCGCAGAAGATCCGCAGCTCTATGATCTTACAATTGAACTTTATGACGAAGCAGGAAATATTCAGGAAGTGATTCCTCAGAAGGTTGGATTCCGCCGTTTCGAGATGAAGAACGGCATTATGACTCTGAACGAAAAGCGTATCGTGTTTAAGGGCGTAAACCGTCATGAATTCAGTTCTGTCAGCGGCAGACATGTATCAGAGGAAGAACTCCGCAAGGATCTTCGCATTATGAAGCAGAATAATATCAATGCCATCCGTACCTGTCATTATCCGGATACATCACTGATCTATCAGCTTTGTGATGAATATGGTATTTATATGATCGATGAGACAAACCTGGAATCCCATGGTTCCTGGGATGTGGCGGAATTTACAAAGGATTATACTCATGTTGTTCCTCACAACAAACCGGAATGGCTGGATATGATGCTTGATCGTGCCAACTCCATGTATCAGAGGGACAAGAATCATCCGGCAATCCTGATCTGGTCCTGTGGAAATGAATCTTTTGGCGGAAAAGATATCTATGAAATGTCTCAGCTTTTCCGTAAGAATGACTCTACCCGTCTGGTACATTATGAGGGACTTTTCCATGACCGCAGTTATAATGATACCAGTGATATGGAAAGCCAGATGTATCCATCTGTAGAAGCAATCAAAGAGTTTCTGGCAAAGGATGACAGCAAACCGTTTATCTGCTGTGAGTACACACATGCCATGGGAAATTCCTGCGGTGCCATGCACAAATATACTGATCTGACAGATACAGAGCCCAAATATCAGGGTGGATTTATCTGGGATTACATTGACCAGTCTATTTATAAGAAAGACCGCTATGGCAAAGAGTTCCAGGCATATGGCGGCGATTTCGGAGAACGCCCTACAGACTATAATTTCAGTGGTAACGGAATCGCATATGGTGGTGACAGAGAACCATCTCCAAAGATGCAGGAAGTGAAATTCAATTATCAGAATATCACAGCAGAGGTGACAGCTGATACAGTAAAAGTGATTAATAAGAACCTCTTTGTAAATACAGATACGTTTGACTGTAAGGTAATACTTGCAAAGAATGGAAAAGTGATTTGTACAGAAGCACTGGAAACAGCAGTTGAGCCATTGAGTACGAAAGAATATAAACTGCCTTTTGGAAAGGCTGAAGCAGCCGGAGAATATACAATTACTGTTTCCTTCCATCTGAAAGAGGAAGAAATATGGGCACCTGCAGGCCATGAGATTGCGTTTGGACAGTATGTATATCAGGTGAAAGAGGATGTTCTGGATGGAAAATCAGATTCAGCAGAAACAGCGATTACAGCGGAAAAAGATGTACGTGTATCAGATGCGTTTGTAAAGAAGCCACAGATCATCCGAAGCACACACAACATTGGTGTCCGCGGCGAGCACTTTGAAGTAATGTTCTCCGTCCTCAATGGTGGTCTGGTTTCTTACAAATATGCGGGCAAAGAGATGATCGAGGCAATCCCGAAACCAAACTTCTGGCGTGCACCAACAGATAATGACTGTGGAAATCTTATGCAGATGCGCTACGCACAGTGGAAAATTGCCAGCATGTATTTAAGCCACAAAGAATACAGAAAAGGTGCATATGGCTCATCCAATTTACCACAGGCAGAAGAAACAGACCACTCTGTAAAAGTAACATTTACCTATCTGATGCCAACCACACCAGCCAGTGAGTGTCAGCTCACTTACGAAGTATTCGGCGATGGAAAAGTGAAGACAACTTTAACTTATGATTCTGTAAAAGAACTTGGTGATATGCCGGAATTTGGGGTGATTTTCAAATTCAATGCAGATTACGACAATGTTCAGTGGTATGGACTGGGCGAAGCTGAAACCTATGCAGACCGCAAAAAAGGTGCAAAACTGGGCATTTATCAGAACAAAGTTGTGGATAATATAGCAAGATATATGGTACCGCAGGAATGCGGAGCAAAAGAGGAAGTACGCTGGGCGAAGGTCACAGACCGCAAGGGCAGAGGAATGTACTTTGAAATGGATGGAGAATCAATGATGTTCTCTGCACTCCCATACACTCCACATGAGATGGAAAATGCCATGCATCCATATGAACTCCCGCAGATTCATTACACAGTAGTACGCGTAGCCAAAGGCCAGATGGGAATCGGCGGTGACGACAGCTGGGGAGCATACACCCATCCGGAATATCTGTTGAATGCAGACGAAAAGATGGAATTCTCCTTTAGCTTTAAAGGAATTTGATACAGATTATTTGTTTAAAAAGCCATTTTCAGTCAGAAAGTGGCTTTTTAAATAATGATGATACATTTGTTGAAGATAAGTGGAACAGGATGTATGATTACAGAGAAGAGTAAATCAAATACATTGTTGCGTAAATAACTGTGTCAATTGCGTAGACAAGTTATTTTAGATAGAGAATAGTAACAATAATATTCAGATTTGACATACTGTACGAAAAGGGGAAATTATTTTATGTATCAGGCAGAGAAAAAACGTTATGAAACTATGAAATACCACCGCTGTGGTGTCAGTGGGCTGATGCTGCCGGAGTTATCTCTGGGTTTATGGCATAATTTCGGGGATACCGGTGTTTATGAGAATATGAAGCAGATGTGCTTCACGGCATTTGACAATGGGATTACTCATTTTGACCTTGCAAACAACTATGGTCCACAGCCCGGAAGTGCGGAGGAAAATTTTGGAAAAATCCTGAGAGAGGAATTTTCTGCATACAGAGATGAGCTGATCGTCAGCACAAAGGCAGGCTATGATATGTGGCCGGGACCTTATGGAAACTGGGGAAGCCGTAAGTATCTGATCGCCAGTCTTGACCAGAGCCTGAAACGCCTTGGTCTGGATTATGTAGATATCTTTTATCATCATAGAATGGATCCGGAGACGCCTCTGGAGGAGACCATGGAGGCTCTTGCACAAATTGTCAGAAGCGGAAAGGCATTGTATGTTGGAATCTCCAACTATGATGGTGAGACAATGAAACGCGCTGCAGATATTCTGGAAGAACTGCATTGTCCGTTTATCATTAATCAGAACAGATATAATATCTTTAACCGTACCATCGAGACAAATGGCCTGAAACAGGCTGCAGCAGAGAGGAAAAAGGGAATTATTGCATTTAGCCCGTTATCCCAGGGAATGCTCACAGACCGATATCTGAATGGAATTCCAAAGGACAGCCGCGTCAACACAGACGGACGTTTTCTCCATGCAGATCAGTTCAGCGAGGAACGTCTTAACAGTATCCGCAGTTTGAATGCAATTGCAGCAGAAAGAGGGGAAAGTCTTGCGCAGATGGCACTGAAATGGATTCTCCGTGACGGAATCGTAACCAGTGTGCTTATCGGGGCATCCCGTCCACAGCAGATTCTTGAGAATTTGAAAGTGCTGGACAGTGCATCCTTCAGTGAAGAGGAATTAAAGAAGATAGATGAGTGTTCGCTGGCCTTATGATATAGCCGGAAGTTAATGGTTGTTTATAAAACAGGAGAGCAGACTATATATTATGGAAGATTCATATGTCTTACAATTACAGGAACCAAAATTCAGAGAATTTTATCTAAGCTACAGCGGCTACGCACAATGCGGGCCGCTGCATTGCTATGGCCCGGCATCCCGTCCACATTATCTGATCCATTTTGTAGTGAAAGGAAAAGGAATGTATCAGGTGTCCGGACAAAAACATTATCTCACTGCCGGACAGGGGTTTCTGATCGAGCCGGGTACACAGACTTTCTATCAGGCAGATAAAGATGATCCCTGGAGTTATCTTTGGATCGGAGTAGGCGGCACCAATGCAGGAAAATATATTCGAGATATCGGATTAAACAGCGAGCAGTTGATCTTCCGTTCGGAAAGTGGAGAAGCGTTAAAGAAAATTGTGCTGGATATTCTGAAACATACAGAAAGTACCATCTCAAATCTGTATTATTTGCAGGGACGATTATATGATTTCTTTTCAGTTCTTACAAAAGATGTGGTGATTGATACTTATCTGGGTAATTCAAAAGAAAAGAAATATAGAAGCGAAAGCAAGTATGGAGCATATATCAAAGAAGCTATGGCATTTATAAAAAATGAATATGCCGGTGGAATCGGAGTACAGGAACTGGCAGAGCATTTAAATGTTAACCGCAGTTATCTGTACACGATCTTTATGAATGAACTTCATATTTCACCAAAGGACTTTCTGCAGAAATACCGTATTACAAGGGCAAGGGAATTGCTGGCTCTTACGGAATTGTCTGTAGAATCAATTGGAAAATCCTGTGGCTATGGAAATGCAGAACGATTTGCCAGGGCATTCAAACATGAAACAGGACTGACACCAACGCAGTTTCGCAGGCAGGACAGAAGTAAAAACCGCAGAAACCTGGAAGTGTCAGAGGATGGGCTGGAACAGCTGATCAACAGTTAACATTTTAAAGGTTCAGACAAACATAATGCCATAACGCCTCAGGACAACTTTCTCTATAATGATTTGTATTGATGTTAGGGTCAAAAGGCATTTTGCCCCTAACTTGATATCTACGAATTGGACTTATTATAGAAAGGGGACAGTTATGAGTATTATTTTTCATGAAAGTTCAAAGACATTCCATTTATACAACAATGAAATCAGTTATATTATGTGTGTGCTTCCAAATGGACATCTTGGAAATCTCTATTTTGGGAAAAGAATCCATGACAGAGAAGATTTTTCATATCTTCTTGAGATGAAGCAGCGACCAATGACAGCCTGTGTTTATGAGGGAAATCGCAAATTTTCGCTGGAGCATCTGAAACTGGAATATCCGGTATATGGCAGTTCTGATTACCGTTATCCGGCAATGGAGATTCTTCAGGAAAACGGCAGCAGGATTTCTGATTTTACTTATGTAAGTTATACAATTGCAGGTGGAAAACCAAAACTTCAGGGACTTCCGGCTACATATACTGAGAAAGACGAAGAAGCCCAGACCTTATGTGTAAAATTGAAAGATGAAGTAACAGGAATTGTATTGGAATTGCTTTATACTATTTTTACACAGAGGGGAATCATCACCAGAAGTGCCAGATTTACAAACGAGGGTACATCATCAGTACATCTGCTAAATGCAATGAGCCTCAGTCTTGATCTGCCGGACAAGGATTATGTGTGGATGCAGTTTTCCGGCGCATGGTCCAGAGAACGTCATGTGAAAGAACGCAGATTAGAGCAGGGAATCCAGTCTGTGGGAAGCATCAGAGGAAATTCTTCCCATGAACATAATCCCTTTATTGTGCTCCGACGTCCGTCGGCAACAGAAAATGCAGGAGAAGTGATGGGATTCAGCCTGATCTACAGCGGAAATCACAGAATGCAGGCAGAGGTGGATACTCATGATACAACCCGCATCACTGTGGGAATCAATCCGCAGAATTTTGACTGGAAGCTGGACTGTGGTGAGAGCTTTCAGACTCCGGAAGCAGTAGTAGTATTTTCTGATAAGGGTCTGAATGGAATGAGCCAGACCTTCCATAAATTATATCAGAAGAGACTGGCAAGAGGTTACTGGAGAGACCGTCCCAGGCCAATCCTTAACAATAACTGGGAAGCTACTTATTTTGATTTTACAGAGGACCGTCTGGTGGAAATTGCTGCAAAGGCAAAGGAATGTGGTGTTGAATTATTTGTGCTGGATGACGGATGGTTCGGTGCACGAAGCAACGATTATGCAGGACTTGGTGACTGGGCGGCAAACAGAGAGCGTCTTCCGCAGGGAATCAGGGGAATTGCAGACAGGATTGAAGAGATGGGTATGAAATTTGGTCTGTGGTTTGAGCCGGAGATGGTGAATAAGGATTCTGACCTTTACCGTGCACATCCGGACTGGATTCTGCAGACACCCCAGAGGCATTCCTGTCATGGCAGAAATCAGCATGTGCTGGACTTCTCCAGAAAAGAAGTGGTGGACTGTATTTATGAGATGATGTACAAAATCCTCTCAGAAGCAAAGGTTTCCTACATCAAATGGGATATGAACAGAAGTATTACGGAATGTTATTCAGCTGCACTTCCTGCAGACCGTCAGGGAGAAGTGTTCCACAGATATATTCTCGGAGTTTATGATCTGTATGAGCGGTTAAATACTGCATTTCCGCAGATTCTCTTTGAGTCCTGCGCAAGCGGTGGCGGACGTTTTGATCCGGGAATCCTTTATTATGCGCCACAGGGATGGACCAGTGATGATACAGATGCGGCAGAGCGTGTGAAAATCCAGTACGGCACAAGCATGTGTTATCCGGTAAGCTCCATGGGAAGTCATGTTTCTGTAGTACCAAACCATCAGTTAAACCGCAAAACTCCGTTACATACAAGAGCAAATGTAGCTTATTTTGGAACTTTCGGATATGAGCTGGATCTGAATAAACTGTCTGATGAGGAAATCAGTGAAGTAAAACAGCAGATCACTTTTATGAAAGAATACAGAGAACTGATCCAGTTTGGAACTTTTTACAGACTGAAGAGTCCTTTTGAGGGCAATGAAACAGCGTGGATGACAGTCAGCGAGGACAAAAAAACAGCGCTGGTATTCTGGTACAGGGAAAGAAATGTAGTAAATGCAGATTTTACCAGAGTGCGGCTTCAGGGACTGGATCCGGATCTTATCTACAGAAATGAGTATAATGGAACAGAAAACTACGGGGATGAGCTGATGAATCTGGGACTGCTTACCACAGACTGTACAGCAGGTGAACCTACAAGTGAAGACGAACCATGCACAGACTATGAGTCCAGAGTTTATGTTTTAACTGCAAAATAATAACCGAATCAGGTAAGCTCCTTATGGAGGTTGCGAAAAGCAATAGACAGAAATAAAAAATCAACAAAAAGCAGGCAGAACGATCACACGGGATCGTCTACCTGCTTTTCGTTAAATTTATCCATCATTTCTTTATGGGTCTTATAATTCTTTGGACTCATTCCAAACTTCTTCTTAAAAGCTTTTGAAAAAACAAGCTGGTCTTCATAGCCCACATTATTAGCAATCTCTTTAACAGACAGACTGGTACTGATCAGAAGACTGGCTGCTTTATGCATCTTATAATCAATGAGGAAGGTCTGTGCGGACATTCCAAGCTCTTTCTGAAAGGAACTGTTCAGATAGGCACGGCTGATTCCGATATTATCTGCAATATCAGAAATCCCGATTCCCTTTTGATACATGTCTTTAATATATTCAATGGCAAGCTCTACGTAAACACTGGTGCTGTAAGCATACTTAGCACTTTTTCTGTTCTGTGCAGACTGTTTTTCATGAAAGTCGGCAAGCTCGGCTAACAACAGGATCAGATAAGCCTGGCGCCTTAGATCATTGGCTTTGGAAAGCTGCTTATGATTCAGCATATAATCGATGTGTTTCAGGATTGTTTTCTGATCCGGTGCAGGAAGTACTAATTGATTTTTGGAAAATCCACATTCTTTTACCATTGAGTGAGCTCGGATTCCGCGAAAACCAATCCAGGCATAAGTCCAGGGATTGGTTTCATCAGCACCGTATGTGACTGGTTCATTTGGATAAATTACAAACATCTGTCCGGGAGTAAGGCTCCAGGTCTGACCTCCGGCAGAATAGAATCCGGTACCGTCCAGCACAAAATGGATGATGAACTCATCTCTTGGCATGGAACAGATATGTCCGGGCGGGCAGTGTTCTTTGCCCGTATGGATCAGACTGATATCAAGGGAGCCTTCTTTCAGGTTTTCAAGACAGCGGAAAGTAGCGCTGTCCGTATATTTTACATTTGGCATTTGCGCAATTCCTTTTTTTATTTTCTTTGACTGCGGGTATTAATTGATATAAAGACATATGGAATGATATCCTGTAAATACGCATAAATTCAAGTCGCTGTTGACATTTTACCATAAATTCAGCGATTTTTCCATAACGATTATGACATAAATTTATTTCATTAGTCTATTTAAAAAAATTAGACAAAAACGTATAATAAGAATCACAAGGAACACGTCGAAACGACGAATAAAGGAGGATGTATATGAGAAAAAACATGAAAAAACTCACAGTCGCAACAGTGATCGGTGCTATGACAGTTACTGCACTTGCACCAGTAAGCGCACAGGCGAAAGACAAAACTCTGACAGTTGCAATCTGGGATAACGGACAGAAAGCCGGACTTCAGGAAATCATGGATGAGTTTACAAAAGAGACCGGAATCAAAACTGAACTTCAGGTAGTAGAGTGGAGCAGCTACTGGACACTTCTTGAAGCAGGTGCATCAGGCGGAGACATGCCGGACGTATTCTGGATGCATTCCAATGAAGCTGTAAGATATATGTCCAATGATATCTTACTTGATCTGACAGACAAGATTGCAGACAGCGACAAACTGGAAATGGACAAATTCCCGGAAGATATCAAAGAAATGTATCAGTGGGACGGAAAAACATACGCAGTACCGAAGGATATCGACACAATCGCTATGTGGTATAACAAAGATATGTTTGATGAAGCAGGAATTGACTATCCGGATGGAAGCTGGACATGGGATGAGTTTTATGATATCGCAGAGAAACTTACAAAAGAAGACGGAAGCCAGTATGGTTTCGCAGCAAACCCGTCTAACGAGCAGGATACATGGATGAATATTGTTTACTCCATGGGTGGATGTGTACTGACAGATGACAACAAATCCGGTTTTGATGATCCAAACACTATCAAAGCAATGGAATTCGTTGACAAATGCGTTAAAAATGTAATGCCTCCTGCATCTACAATGTCCGAAACAGGTACAGACGTACTCTTCGGATCCGGCAAAGTAGCTATGATCTCTCAGGGATCCTGGATGGTATCTGCTTTCAAAGACAACGATTATATCAAAGAGCACTGTGATGTGGCAAGACTTCCGAAAGGTGCTGAAACAGGAGAAAGCGTATCTCTTTACAATGGTCTTGGATGGGCAGCATCTGCAAACACAGATATGCCAGACGAAGCTTTCCAGCTTATTGAGTGGTTCGGTACAAAAGATATGCAGAAGAAACAGGCTGACCTTGGTGTAACAATGGCAGCTTACGAAGGAATGTCCGATGGATGGGTTAACAGTGTTGACTGCTTCAACTTACAGCCATACATGGATGCAATGGACAATATCGTATTCAGACCACACACAAATGCAACACTTGCATGGTGGAACCCAATGTGCGAAGAACTGAAGAAACCATGGAATGATGAAGAAAGCATGGATGATGCATGCAAGAATATCGTTACTATTATGAACGATGCCATCGCAGAAGAGTCCTATTAATTAATATTCAGCAAAACCATTCATAAAAAATAAGAAACAGGAAAGCTGCCGCAGAAAAGATTCCGATCATGTGATAACCGCAGAAGTCACAAGGGGTATGCTCATATGCGGCAGTTTTCCATTCAAATCAGCAACAAAATTTTACGATAAGAAGGAGTGAGAGCCGTGGCAAATCCAAAAAAAGGTACCAGTCAGGCGCGGAATGAATTCATCTGGGGATGGGCGTTCATTCTTCCTACAATGCTTGGTCTGATCATCTTAAATATTTATCCCATATTTAAGACCATTTATGAGAGCTTTTTCAAGACCGGAGATTTCGGTAAGGGAAATATCTTCATTGGTTTTGACAACTATGTAAAGCTGTTCCACGATGCGGAAGTATGGCAGGCATTATTAAATACATTTAAATATGCCATTGTGGAAGTTCCGTTTTCCATTGCTATCGCACTTGTACTGGCAGTTTTATTAAACCGTAAAATGAAAGGCCGTGCTGTTTACAGAACGATTTTCTTCCTGCCTATGGTTGCTGCTCCGGCTGCGATCGCCATGGTATGGAGATGGCTGTTTAACTCAGAATTCGGTCTTCTCAATCACATTTTTCACACAAAGATCAACTGGATCTCTGATCCGAAGATCGCAGTTTATGCGATCGCAGTGATCGGTGTTTGGTCTATCATTGGTTACAATATGGTACTTTTCCTGTCCGGTCTGCAGGAAATACCAAGAGATTATTATGAAGCAGCAAGCATTGACGGAGCAACTGGTGTGAAACAGTTCTTCCATATTACAATCCCGCTGCTTTCGCCGACCATCTTCTTTGTAATGGTTACCCGTGTTATCGGTGCCATGCAGGTATTCGACCTGATCTTCATGGTTATGGACAGAAACAGTCCTGCACTTTACAAAACACAGTCACTTGTTTACCTGTTCTACCAGAATTCCTTTGTACAGAATAACAAAGGTTATGGTTCAACAATCGTCGTACTTCTTCTGGTTGTAATTATGATCATGACAGTATTCCAGAATATTGCGCAGAAGAAGTGGGTTCATTATAACTAAGGAGGGATAATTATGTCAGCAAGAGATAAAGCAAACAGAGTTCTGATCCATGTTATCCTGATACTGGTATCTATTACCATGCTGGTTCCTTTCTTATGGATGATTCTGACAGCTTTCAAAACTATGACAGAGGCAACCTCTGTCAACCCGTTCGTAATCCTCCCGTCTACATGGAGATGGGACAGTTTTAGAGAAGTAAGCGCAAATATGGATTTCTTACATCTGTATATCAATACCTTACTTCTGATCCTGGGTCGTGTTGTATGTGCGGTTCTGACAGCAACACTGGCAGGCTATGCATTTGGACGTCTGAACTTCAGGGGGAAAAATCTGATGTTCTCTCTGGTCCTTTTCCAGATGATGGTTCCTGGACAGATTTTCATTATCCCACAGTACTTAATGGTAAGCAAAATGGGAATGCTCAATACCATTTTTGCCCTGGTATTTCCCGGTATTGTTACTGCATTTGGTACATTCCTCCTCAAACAGGCTTATATGGGACTTCCAAAAGATCTGGAAGAGGCTGCACGTCTTGACGGATGTAACATCGGTCAGACTTTCCTGTTCATCATGGCTCCTCTGACACGTTCTTCCATGGTGGCACTGGGAATCTTCACAGCAGTATTTGCATACAAAGACCTGATGTGGCCTTTGATCTGTAACAAGGATGTAATGCCTCTGTCAGCAGCACTTGCAAAAATGCAGGGACAGTACACCAACAATTATCCGCAGCTGATGGCAGCATCTCTGCTTGCATGTATCCCGATGATCGTACTGTATCTGATCTTCCAGAAGCAGTTCATCGAAGGTATTGCAACATCCGGTGGTAAGCTGTAATAAAATCTGAGCAGCACAGGCAGGCTTTGTTATAAAATCAGACCAGAGATTGTAGCAGGGCTTGCCTGAAACTGGATTTAACTGATAAACTGCGGAGCAGTTATTCGGTGTAGAGCTACGTAGCGAAGCGGATTGCGAATATCCGCTTGATTAAAGTTCAGAGAAAGTAAACTGAAATATAAAATAAAAGAAGATAAATGACAGGAAAGGAAGAGGTAGATAGAAATGAAACCAGGAAGTCTCTTTGACAGAATATTTGGATTTTTAGGTCAGTTGATCGCATTAAATTTGCTGTGGATCGTGTGCTCTCTTCCGATTATCACAGCGGGGGCATCCACCACTGCATTATTTTACTGTACATTGAAGCTCCATAAAGATGGAGATATCAGAGTACTTCATGATTTTTTTAAGAGTTTTAAGCAGAATTTCAGGCAGTCCACACTGATCTGGATTCTGATGGCTGCAGCAGGAATATTTATTTATATGGAAAAAGAAGCTCTGGCAACAATGCCGGGATCCATGTCACAGATTTTTAATTATGTGATCTTTGCGGTATATATTCCTCTGGTGGCAGTTGCACTGTATGTATTTCCAACAGTTGCAGCATTTGAAAATAAAACAATGACTTTGATCACAAACGCATTTTATTTTGCGGTTAAACATATAGGTTATGCCTTAGCTGTGGCAGTGATCACAATCCTGCCAATGACAATGACACTTGTAGATGCAAAACTTTTCCCGGTATATCTGCTGATCTGGCTGATGTTTGGATTCTCCCTGACTGCCTATGCAGATTCCTGGTTTATGTGGAAACTGTTCAAGCCCTACTTCAAAGAGGAGGAAGAGGAACATCACTACGTGGACACAGAACCTGATCAGTACGCGTTTTAACCGAAACAGGCAGCGAAACGGATGATTTTATTCGCTTGACCCGAAACAAGCAGCGATACCTGGTTACATAAAAAATAGATAGAACATCTATAAAATAGAAAGAACAAAGAAATGAGAGGTACAGAGTATGGAATGGATCAAATATCACGAGGCAGAGAAAGTATTCGACCTGAGAACAGAGCACAGCACTTATCAGATGCAGGTAAGAGAGTATGATACTCTGGTTCATCTGTATTATGGAAGTCCGGTAGGCGATGCGCTGATCACAGACAGGATCGTATGTGTGGACAGAGGATTTTCCGGAAATCCTTATGAGGCAGAAAAGGACAAAACATTTTCGTTAGATACCCTGCCACAGGAATATACTGCATATGGAAATGGTGATTATCGTATCAATGGCCTGGAGACAGAGCAGGCAGACGGCAGTGATACTGCAAATCTGAAATTTGAGTCCTATGAGATTACAAAAGGAAAGTACAGCCTGAAAGGGCTTCCGGCAATGTTTGCAAAGGAAGATGAGGCAGAGACACTGGAAATTGTTTTGACAGACCGTGTCAGCGGACTGAAAGCACATCTTCTCTATGGTGTATTTCCTCATCTTGATGTGATCACCAGAGCGGTACACCTGGAAAATACAGGTACAGCACCGGTTACAGTAAAAAAAGCAATGTCTATGGAAATGGACTATGAGTACAGAGAATTGGATGCAGTCCACTTCTATGGCAGACACAATATGGAACGTCAGATGGAGAGAACTCATCTTGGACATGGCAACTGGTCTGTAGGAAGTATCCGCGGTACCTCCAGCCATCATCACAATCCATTTGTAATCCTCTGTGACAGAAATACAGAGGAAACTTATGGAGACTGCTATGGATATGCACTTGCATACAGTGGAAACTTCTTATTTGAAACAGAAGTGGACCAGGTAGGACATACCCGTGTGGCAATGGGAATCCATCCATATCATTTCTCCTGGACGCTGGAACAGGGAGAGAGATTTGAGACACCGGAAGTGATCATGGCATACTCAGCAGAAGGCTTCGGAAAGCTTTCCAGGATCTATCATGATGCATACAGAAGCAATCTGATCCGCAGTAAATACACAGAGCAGCCAAGACCGATCCTGGTAAATAACTGGGAAGCAACTTATTTTGATTTTGACGCAGATAAGATTTACCACATTGCAGAAGAGGCAAAAAATATCGGACTGGATATGTTTGTTTTGGATGACGGATGGTTTGGAAAGAGAGACAATGACTGGTGTGCACTTGGTGACTGGGAAGTAAATGAAGAGAAGATTAAAGGCGGACTTCCCGCACTTGCAGAGAAGATTCATGGACTTGGATTGAAATTCGGTCTGTGGGTAGAGCCGGAGATGATTTCTGAGGACAGTGATCTCTACAGAGAGCATCCGGACTGGGCACTGAAGATCCCGGGACGTGCCATGAACCGAAGCAGACATCAGTTAAATCTGGATATTACCAGAAAAGAAGTACGCGAACATATTATGAACCAGATCTTTAAGGTTCTGGATGCATGCAAGGCTGATTATGTGAAATGGGATATGAACCGAAGCGTAGATAACGTATTCTCAGCAGCTCTTCCAAAGGAACGTCAGGGAGAGGTTTACCACAGATATGTGCTGGCTGTTTATGAAATGATGGAAAGCCTGGTACAGAGATATCCGGATCTTCTGTTTGAGTCCTGCTCAGGCGGAGGCGGAAGATTTGAGGCGGGAATGCTTTACTATTCTCCGCAGATCTGGTGCAGTGACAATACAGACGCCATTGACAGACTGAAGATCCAGTATGGTACCTCCTTCGGATATCCTATAAGTACAATGGGTGCACATGTCAGCGTATGCCCGAATCATCAGTCCGGAAGAACGACTCCTTTTGAGACAAGAGGAATTGTTGCATCCGCAGGTACCTTTGGCTATGAACTGGATCTGATGAAGATGTCCGAAGAAGAGAAAAAGACAGCCAGAGAGCAGATTCTGAAGTATAAAGAAATGGAGCATCTGGTACAGTCCGGAGACTACTATCGTCTGGTGAACCCATTCGAAAACAACAACCATGTACTCTGGCAGTTTGTATCCAAAGACAAGAAAGAAACAGTTGTGTGCGGAGTAAGACTCCACAGTGAAGCAAATCCTTATATTTATCTTTTCTACCCACAGGGGCTGGATGCTGATATGAAATACGAAGACACAGCAACAGGAAAAGTATATACAGGTGCAGCACTTATGAAAGCAGGTCTGCCTCTGCCACTGACAACAGGTGACTACCAGCCAATCAGATTTACATTTAAGGCAGTGGAAAAATAATACAGTTATTATCGGTATCAACACAGTCGATAAGGAAGCGGCTCTGACGGCAGAGGGAAAAATAGCATAATCATTATTTCTATGACATATAAAAGCAGCAGATTTTCAAAATCAGGAAAAATCTGCTGCTTTTTGAAATATTATTTTTTCTTTTTGGAATTATGCTCCGATTCCGGATTCATCCCGTCGATTATATGCTCGATCATCATCTTTTTTACATAAACATCAAAGCTTAACAGACAGATAAAGGAAAATCTTTTCAGGTTCGCCTGATCTTCTTCATCTGCGTCCCCGAAAGTATCCTGTGCTGTTTTGTATTTACGCAGAAGGTCTTTTTTCAGGGATTCAATCTGTTCCTTTTCCATGCTGAAAACTTCATTATAAATATAAGTCATATCTTTCTCAGTCATGGATTTAAAATATTTCTGCGCAATCGGTGTGAGCAGAGTCTGGATATCATTGATGGAAAGAATATTCTTGAAATAGTAAATAAAAATCAGCATCAGCACATGTTCTTTGGAATAACGTTTCTTCTCAGGCGGGGGAAGAAGTTTATTCTTTGCATAATTGTTGATCATAGTCTTGGTGAGAATCTTATCATCTGCGTAACGTTTGGAAGAAACGAGCTGCTCTTCCATAAAGGTTGTCACCTGATCCATATATAAATCAATATTTGGGATGTCTTCCGGTTTAATATAGTCAATCCTGGATACACTTTCCAGAATGCTGTTTATCATGTCTTTATCATCGATTGTCATCTTTCATCACCTCTGTTCCTTATTATATAGTTTTAAATACTACTTGTAAATGTTTTTTTCACTAATTACAAAATTTATATCCGCTTGAATTTACAGGAATCAGTTGTAGGCGAACAGATTTTTGTGTATAATCATAAAGATATATGCCTGTTCAGGCACAAAAAATATTTCGAGAGATGTAAACGATAACTGGTACATATTTTGAATCTGAAAGATTACTGCAGGAATCAACTTGTTGATCAGCATGGTTGTTTGTAAAATAATGTACCGTACAGGAAGAAGACAGGAGAAAATATGAGCGATATTTACAGTACATTAAATCCTCAGCAGCAGGAAGCGGTTTACCATACAGAAGGTCCACTGCTGATCCTTGCGGGAGCGGGTTCGGGAAAGACAAGAGTACTTACCCACCGCATTGCTTACCTGATAGATAAAAAGGGAATCAATCCCTGGAACATTCTGGCTATCACATTTACAAATAAAGCAGCCAGTGAGATGAGAGAACGTGTAGATAAAATAGTGGGATTTGGTTCCGAGAGCGTATGGGTTTCCACATTCCATTCTACCTGTGTGCGTATTCTGCGCCGTTATATTGACCGTCTTGGATATGATACCAAATTTGCTATTTATGACGCAGAAGATCAGAAAACTCTGATGAAAGAAGTGTGCAGAAAACTGAATATTGATACCAAGAAAACAAAGGAACGTTCTCTTCTGGCACAGATTTCCCATGCAAAAGATGAACTGATCACACCGGATGAGATGGAACTGAATGCAGGTGGGGACTTTGTTAAAAAGAAGGTTGCTGAGGTATATCGGGAATATCAGGCTGCTTTGCGCAGAAATAATGCGCTGGATTTTGATGATCTGATCGTAAAGACCGTAGAGCTTTTTCAGAACTGCGGAGATGTTCTGGAAAACTATCAGGAACGTTTCAGATATATCATGGTGGATGAGTATCAGGATACCAATACTGCACAATTTAAATTTATAAGCCTGTTGGCCTCTAAATATGAAAACCTCTGTGTAGTCGGTGATGATGACCAGTCTATCTATAAATTCCGCGGTGCAAATATTGGAAATATTCTTGGATTTGAGCATGTTTTTCCAGATGCAAAAGTTATCCGTCTGGAACAGAATTACCGTTCCACAAAGAATATTCTGAATGCAGCCAATGCGGTGATCGCAAACAATACCTCACGTAAATCAAAAACACTCTGGACTGAGAATTCGGAGGGGGAACGAATCCATTTCCGCCAGTTCATGAACGGATATGAGGAAGCAGAGTATGTGATAGGCGAGATTTCCAGAGCTCACAGAGAGAATGGTGCGAAGTATAAAGACTGTGCAGTTCTGTACAGGACCAATGCACAGTCGCGACTCTTTGAAGAGAAGTGTCTTCTTGCGAATATCCCTTACAAGATTGTAGGCGGTGTGAATTTCTATGCGCGTAAAGAAATCAAAGACCTGTTATGTTATCTGAAGACAATTGACAATTCCAGAGATGATCTGGCAGTCCGCCGTATCATCAATGTACCGAAGCGTGGAATCGGAGCCACAACTCTTGGCAGAATACAGGATTATGCGGATAAAATGAGTGTGAGTTTCTATGATGCCTTGCGTGTGGCAGAGGAGGTCCCGTCTATTGGAAGAAGCCTTTCAAAGATTGATGGATTTGTAACCTTTATTCAGAGTTTAAAGAGTAAGGCAGAGTCTTATACAGTACGTGAACTTCTGGAAGAAGTGATTGAACTTACCGGATATGTGGCAGAGCTGCAGGCTGAAGACACAGATGAATCGCAGGCAAGAATCGAGAATATTGACGAACTTATTTCCAAGACAGAATCCTATCAGGAAGCAATGGAAGAACAGGGACAGACTGCCACACTTTCCGGTTTTCTCGAGGAGATTGCACTGATCGCAGACATTGACAGCGTGGATCCAGATCAGGATTATGTGCTTCTTATGACCTTACATAGTGCTAAAGGTCTGGAGTTTCCGAGAGTATTTCTCGCAGGAATGGAAGATGGGATGTTTCCGTCTTATATGTCCATTATATCAGATGACAGATCTGATCTGGAAGAAGAGAGAAGACTCTGTTATGTGGGCATAACAAGAGCCATGGAGGATCTGACGCTGACAAGTGCCAGACAGCGGATGCTCCGGGGAGAAGTACAGTATAATAAAGTATCCAGATTTGTACGCGAAATTCCGCGGGAGCTTGTGGATCTGGGACAGGAAGCTCAGGAAAAGAAGAAAAAGATTGAAGAGATGATCCAGGCAGACAGAAACCTTGCAAAAATGAAAATGGTTTTTGAGACAAAAACATTCAAGCCCAGAGAATTTAAGGTGACAAAGGCTGATGCACTGGATTACGAAGTGGGAGACACTGTCCGCCACATTAAATTTGGTGTAGGAATTGTCAAAGACATTGTAGACGGCGGAAGAGATTATGAAGTCACTGTTGATTTTGACAAAGTGGGAATAAAGAAAATGTTCGCAGGATTTGCAAAGCTGAAAAAAATATAATAATTTCAGAATCAGGATGATGCAGGCAAGTCACGCCTGCCGTCTGTTAGCCGGGCGATTGGGGCAGGTGACTTAAGTCACCTGCGGAGGCTGCGAAAAGCAATAAGCAGTAAGGCGAACGATTTTATCCGCTTTATATATGAGACAGGAGTTCAGGAAGTTTCATAAGACTGTCAAATTCATGATCAGGGATGATTTCTGAAGTCTTCTCATGGCTGGGATTAAACCAGATCGTGCGGATTCCGGCATTGATGCCGCCCTGGATATCAGAGGTCAGGCTGTCCCCGATGATTACTGCTGTTTCCTTATGGAAATCAGGGATTCTGGAGAAACAGCAGTCAAAGTATTCCCTGCCCGGTTTATTGTATCCCAGTTCTTCGGAGATAAAAATATCCTCAAAGTAACGGGAAATTCCGGAACTTTTAAGCCGTCCCTTCTGGACACTTAAGGTACCGTTTGTAACCAGATACATCCGGTATTGACCGTAAAGAGTTTCGAGCAATTCTTCTGCACCATCTATGAAATAGTGTCCCTGGGCCAGAAGAGTTTCATAGGTATGTGCAGCTTCTTTTGCAGGTATATCCACATTCAGCTCTGCAAAAAGAAGCCGGAATCTCCGAAGCTTTACCTGGTCTCTGGTGATCTTGCCCTGTTCAAGAAGCTTCCACTGGGCGAGGTTGAGCTCACTGTAACGCTTCAGAACTGAAGGCTCGGGAGCAATGTGAAAACTTTTCAGAGTTTTTGCGATAGCTGCTCTTTCTGCCCGGTTAAAATCAAGTAATGTATTATCAAGATCAAAAAAAAGTGTTTCTATCATAAGTATTTATCCTCTCTTATCAGATCGTTGCTGTCGGCATATTTTTAAGTCAGGGGCAAAATTCATTCCAGATTGCCTGCGGCAATGGGATTTTGGCTTGTATGTCTCGGGATTGTGTGAACAGTAACCCCCTGATATCATTATAATAAAGAAACTAACAAAAGTATAGAATAAATGCAGATATCTTATGGTAAAATTACAGAAAAAGTGTTATAATAATTTCATTAAACAGCAGACGGCAGAAGTGTTAAGTGTCAGCTGATGAATTATTGAGAGGATGGTGCGATTATGAATATCAAAATTGAAGAATTATTATCAGCATTAAACAGAAAAGAAGAAGAGAAAGAAAAAAATACAGTCCTCTGGGTACTGGCAATCATTGGCGCAGTTGCAGCAGTAGCAGGTATCGCATTTGCTGTATATCATTTCTTTGCTCCGGATTATCTGGAAGATTTTGAAGAGGATTTTGACGATGACTTCGATGATTATTTCGAAGATGAAGAAGAATAATTACCTGTAATATGAAAATGAAAGAATAGCTCCGGCTTATACCGGGGCTATTTTTATGGAGGTTATATGAAAAAAGGCGAAATTTATGAAGGCGTGATTGAGAAAGTAGATTTTCCCAATAAGGGAATTGTGATAACAGACGGACAAAAAGTTACCGTAAAGAACGGAATGCCCGGACAGAAAGTTCGTTTTATGATCAATAAGAAGCGTTCCGGACGTGCAGAGGGAAGACTTCTGGAAGTGTTGGAGAAGTCTCCGCTTGAAACAAGAGAACCGGTCTGTAGCATTTTTCCGGAATGTGGAGGATGCATGTATCAGACCATGTCCTATGAAAACCAGCTCAAAATGAAAGAATGTCAGGTTCGTGAACTGTTGGATGGTGCATTGAACGGCGCTGATTACCAGTGGGAGGGAATTCATGGAAGTCCCATTGAATTCAGATATCGAAATAAAATGGAATTCTCCTTTGGTGATGCATATAAGGATGGTCCGTTGACGCTGGGTCTGCACAAAAAAGGTAGTACCTATGATGTTCTTACAGCAGATGACTGTCAACTGGTTCATGAAGATATGACGAAAATCCTGACTTGTGTGCATGAATACTTCCTGAAACGAAACGTTTCCTATTATAAAAAGATGCAGCATACAGGATATCTGCGCCATCTGCTTCTCCGCCGCGGTGTGACTACAGGAGAGATTCTGGTCCATGTGATTACCACCAGTCAGGAAGAACATGATCTGGAATCTCTGAAAGAAGAACTTCTTGCACTTCCGCTGGAGGGTAAAATTGTGGGAATCATGCATATTATCAATGATTCTCTTTCTGATGTGGTGCAGAGTGATGAGACACGTATCCTTTACGGTCAGGATTTCTTTTATGAAACGCTTCTGGGACTGCGATTTAAGATCAGTACATTTTCATTTTTCCAGCCTAATTCACTGGCTGCGGAAGTGCTTTATTCTATTGTACGTGAGTATATCGGAGATACGAAGGATAAAGTAGTGTTCGACCTTTACAGCGGAACCGGAACGATTGCCCAACTTGCAGCCTCCGTAGCGGACGAAGTGATAGGTGTGGAAATTGTGGAAGAGGCAGTAGAAGCTGCAAAACAGAATGCAGCACTGAATAACCTGAGTAATTGCAAATTTATTGCAGGAGATGTCCTTAAAGTCCTGGATGATCTGACGGAGAAACCGGATGTGATCATTCTGGATCCGCCAAGGGATGGAATCCATCCCAAAGCATTGCCGAAGATTCTTTCTTATGGGGTAGACCATATTGTATATATTTCCTGCAAAGCGACCAGCCTGGCAAGAGATCTTCCGGCATTTCTGGCGGCAGGATATAAGCTGGAAAAAGCCTGCTGCGTTGATCAATTTTGTCAGACTGTTCACGTTGAGACTGTGGTAGCACTACATAGAAAAGATATGTAGAAATCCTTGAATTTACGCACTTTGCAGAGTTTTTCAGCTTCAACAGGATTGCTGAAAATCACAAGGAAAAAGAGCTTGTAAGGAAGGTGACTGTTGTTGTAGCGTTAGACCTCGGTTGTGGGAACACAAATAATTCTGAATATGAAAGTAAATAGAGAACTATCAGATATGTTGATAGAACGTAGTACTACATCCGGTTAGTTTCTAAACTATAACCGGATACAGCATAATGTAAATGTAGAAAGTAATTTCATCATAGTGGCAATGTATACAATATTTGTTATGAAAAATCCATAACATAATAGAGCAGATAATTTCTCATATATGGTATACTTAAAACCAAATATATATGGAAGTTAGGGAGGAATTGTTATATGGATAGAAGAAAATGTATTTATTGTGGAACGGCAGAAGATTTGTCAGACTCAGATATTATTCCAGATGCGTTAACCGCAGCACGAATAATTAATAAATGTGTGTGTCATGTAGAACATAATAGTGGAATGACTGAAAAGTTTGAGGCAGAAGTAGCTAAAAAGCTGGCATTTCTTTTAAATTATTTAAATATTAAATCCAAAAAAAGCAATCATTTTCCATCATATGAAGCTGATTATGTTATTGAAGGGGTTCGTTATCATGATAAAAATGTGATAAAAGAACATGATTTTTTAAATAGAAAAATATTATGGGATGAGGATAAAAAAGCTGCATTTGGTCCTTATGAAAAAGTAAAAAAGATAGCACAATCAAAAAATGGAAAGGAAAAAGATGTTAAGCAAGTAGATATAAATACGCAGATTATAGAGTCACATATTCCATTAAATGCAGAGGTGTTTTTTAGTGAAGCAATGCATAGACAGGTAGCTAAGATCGCATATGAATGGTATTGCTTGAAAAATAAAGTAGAGGATCGGTATGATGATTTCTCTGAGATAATAGACTATATTTTAAACGGAAATAACGATCAAGTGGTAAAAATGGTTACAGATGAAACATTGCTTGCCCAATTTCAAGGTTTTTGTAATAATGGAAGTCATTGTATTATGGCATATATAGATTATGAAGGTGGAATTAGTGCTTTAGTCGATATGTTTGGAGTTGCGGTATATGATGTAAAGGTATGTAAGCATATACCTGATTTTTGCAAATATAATTGTGCATTGCAAAAAATAAACATAGATGGAACTGGAAATAGAGAAAATGAATGTTTATGTGTACATGATTATAATGATTTGTTGCTCGATATGTTGGTTGGAGCTAAAGAAAATGAAGAATTTCCCAAGGAGAAATGTGGAGAGCTTGCTGTTAAAGTAATGACATCCGCAAATAAACATATGGGGTATAATATATTTGTGATGCAAATTATGGGTATTTTGAGTTCGGGAGTAAAAGGAGTCCATGGTGGAAGTGATACTGCTGTCAAATTTGTATTACATCAGTTGAAAGAATTATTGAATGTAGATATAATTCATAAACGGGGGATTGTAAGATTTGTTGAAGAAAATATTGGAGATGATGAAATAATAATTAATGAAAAAAATATAGATCATCATGATATATTTTATTACTACATTTTATATAAATTGGGTGAGAATGAAATTGAAGAGTTAAATGATGAAATTGTACAACAATTTATATTTAAATTATGTGGCACTAGGAATATTGATTCAAAAGAAATTGATATTAGAGAAAAACTAAAAGAAATGTTGCAATGTGAAAAATATAATGAATTAATAAAAAAAGGCGCAGAGAAAATAAGAAAATGGTAAGTTTGTTTTAAGTCAACAGCGTTAAGGCAGATATGAGATCGAAAGATTTTGTATCTGTCTTTTTTATTACAACAACTTCTGGTCACAATGTCCAGAAGTGGAAAGGAATAAAAATGAGTAGAAAAAATGGTAAGAAGTTATTGATTGTGATTGCAGTAGGGGCAGTTGTCGTCAAGGCAGTGAGGGATGTCATAAAGGCAAAAAAGCAGGAGAAAGCACTTAAGGACGCTTTGGATGATTTTTATGAGGAAGAACTGAATTGGTGGGACAGGGAACATGAGGAAGGAGAGGAATTGTAGATATGGGAATGAAAATACAGCTCCACAGGCTGTTGGTTCCACCCTGACAGAAAGAGTACAGATCAGGAAGGAGGTACACTGTGCAGGAGGAAACAACACAAAAAACGATTGCCCTTGCAATCAAGACATCAAAACTGACCGCAAGTGTTCTCCAGAAGGCGATGAAGATGTATCTGGAACATCAGAAGCATAAAGAGCCTTCCCACGGGAAAATACCGGTGAAAAAGCTGGTAGGTCAGGGAGCGGGTGCGAAGTCCATAGAGGTCACGGATGATAACATTAAGGCTTTTGAGCGTGTGGCGAGAAAGTACAATGTAGATTTCGCTGTGAAGCGGGATAAGACCACGGAGCCGCCAAAATACCTTGTATTTTTTAAGGGTAAGGATGCCGATGTGATTGCACAGGCGTTCAAGGAATTTGTAAAAGTTAATGAGAAAAAGCAACAGCGTCCGTCATTACGGCAGAAACTGAAAGGACTTCAGAAGATGATCGCACAGAACAAGAACAGGGAGCGAAGCAGAGAGAAAAACAAGGACAGGGGACAGAGCCTATAAGCAAGGTCATTGACGGGATTGTAAAGGATTTGCATTCAAGTGCAGGATGCACTAAAAAAATTGATTGCAGCCTTTCCGGAGAAAGAGGTCAATGACCGGGAAACAAAAGGGCAGAAAATACAGGCACTTGCGGCAGAACTTGATCAGCTATCTTATGAGATTGATACATATGGATATAGAGATTCGGTATCTGACAGAGAATTACAGATACAAATGATTGCTGATGATATAAGAACTGGAAATGTGAAACCACTCAGTATTTTCTTGCAGGCATCTATTGACGAAGGAATAGACGAGGACAGTGAGAGACAGGCAAAGGAACTGCTTGTGAAATTGGCAGAATACAAGCCGCTTGCTAAGATTGAGGAACTGGAGGAGCAGAATTATAACATGATTGATGAGAGGCTCAACAATGGCGTGGGAAAATTCAATCGTGAGGAAGAAAAGAAAGAACAGCAGGAAAAGTCAGAAGCACGTTCTTCTTTAAAGGAGCGACTGGCAGCCAAGCAGAAGGAAGCAACACAGGGAAACAATAAGGATACGAAGGAATTGGAAAAATCAAAAAATTCATATAGGGAGATGTAGGATGATGAATAAATTCACAGTAGAAGAAATCAATTTCATGTGTGTTTTTGAGACACAGAACAGAATGAAGATGATGGAAGAAATCAGACGGATAATGCCGTACATAAAGGACAGCGATGCCGAGAAAACAAATCGGGATGAATGGTAATATCTGAAACATTCGGGTTTACGGATGCTTCGTATTCGGGAGTTTGACAGTTGAATATTAGAAAAAGTGGTCGCAGGTATTGATCTACCTGCATTTTTTATGTCAAATTTTCTGTTTTATTTAGTAGTAATTAGTGGTAATTCTCTTAATAGTATGCTATACTAAAAGAAAACGGAGAAATTATGAGAGTTACAACGAACAAATAGAAAAATTCAGAATCCTTTTATATCACCAAAAGTTTTAAAAACAGCAAAGGAAAAAGCACTTCTGCCACTGTCAGAAAATTAGGCGTGCTTAATGAATTATTAAAAGAACATGGGGCAACACGCGATGATGTTATGGCTTGGGCACGTGAAGAAGCCCGACTCGAAACGGAAAAATATAAAAAGGAACAGGTTGAGAAATCTGTGCAGATAACATTTCATGCCGACCGAAGACTTGATTTCAACCGGCAAAAATTTTATTGTGGTGGTTATCTCTTTCTACAATACATTTACTATGGCTTGCAGCTGGACAAGACCTGCCGTAAGATTCGGGATAAATATGATTTCAAATTCGATATAAATGCCATTCTGTCTGATCTCGTTTATAACAGAGTTCTTGATCCTACAAGCAAACGCTCGGCATTTAAGATGGCACAGGATTTTCTTGAACCACCAGAAAGTTTAATCATACTGCTGATAGGTCATTTATTGTCACACAATCAATAAGGAAATTAAGGTCAGAATACAAAGAGGCTGCTATAAAAAATAGGTTTTAAAAGGCTCTCTGACCGAAAATCTGTTGATTTCGAAAACCTTGAAAATGAAGATATCAACGAACTCTATTACAAAGAAATTCCATATATCAGTGGTGATATCGACCAATTACTCATTATAACGTATTCGCCTAAATTCGCAGAATATCAGAAACGAATACGTGATGCGCAGGTTGAACGTGCAGAAGCTATGATCAAAAGCGGGAAACTCAAAAAAACCGCAGGAATCCTAATGACCCAGCCAGGTTTGTCGAAAAATTGGCCGTTACCCAGGACGGAGAAAAGGCAGACATCAAGTACTATCTGGACGAAGACAAAATTGCAAACGAAGAAATGTATGATGGTCTCTATGCCGTATGTACGGATCTTATCAACGATGATGTAAGTGAAATTTTAAAAGTAAGTGAGGGATGCTGGCAGATTGAATAACTGCGCGTCGCATTCTCGTTACTTTCAGTGATGAGTTAGACGCGCAAATTTTTTTACTAAACAACAGAAC